>FLNY01000111.1_pt1 | contig 221791 bp, 187 predicted proteins | sample 1140381 | NCBI WGS metagenome assembly FLNY01 (sample SAMEA3878172, study PRJEB12797) | bioreactor metagenome | biome: Moose rumen | place: Sweden | collected 2011-10 | reverse complement strand
GTTGCCACCGGAGTGGTCGCCAGAGCCGTAGCTGAAGTCGATGCGTGTCCAGGTAGCAGTCGAAGGAGCGTTTCCTTGCTCATAATCGGTACTGTACATGAGCACATGGTGGTTGAAGATTTCCTGAGTGCGCTCGTAAGCAATAGCGTGGTCGAACGAAACGCGTACTTTCTCAGCCTTGCTCAGGTCGAGTGTCGGAGAAACGAGCCATGCTGTACCGGCATGGTTTACGCGTTGTGAAGAACCTTCGGGTGCCCAGCTTCCAGAGCAAACGGCACTGCTGTAAGCGTTTGTCCAGTTCAGCCCGTCTTCGCCTTCTGTGACATAGGAAGTCCAGGGAGAGAGCGAATTGGCAAATGATGTGTTGAGGTATACGCCGTCACCTTCTGCTTCTGGATAGGAATAAGGAGCGGGAACATCCTCACAACTTGTGAAAGTCATGGCCGAAACAGCCAAGGCTAACATTGAATAAAATAGTTTTTTCATGTTTTTTATGTTATTAGATTTTTATAATTCTACGACATCGTCGATTGAGCGTATCAGGAATTCCCAGTTGTTGTTGTATCTCTTCACGATACCTGTGATGTTGACTTTTCCTGTCGGGAGAGCCCTGTCAGCAAAGTCGCAATAGGGACTGGTGTAGACCTGAACGGTTGTAGGCTGCTCGTTGAAGTACCAAGTGACAGAAACTTTTCCGTCTGGGTCGGCCCATTTCGAGAGTGGAGTGATGTTCTTGAACGAAACATTCTTGATGATACCGAGTTTGCCGCTGTCTTTCTCAAGGTCCCAAGTGGTTGCTGTGGAACCGTTTGCAAAGAGTTCCGGTGTGACGGTGTAGGTCTTGCCGGTAATCTTGAAGTGGTCGTTCCAGAGCATACGAGGCATACGGCTCACATAGGTATATCCGTTAGTGGTGCTGGTGTAGGGAACACCGATTTCCGGGTGCTTCCCATAGTTGCCCACATAGAGTCCCTTCAAGTCAACGAGTATTTCCGTGCCGACGGGCAGGTAGGCGAAGATACCTCCTTGTGCCACGCATACGGAGATGGCGGCAGTGCCGTCGGTGATGAATATTTCGTTGTAGATGTTACCAGCGATGTCGTTGCCGGTTACATAACCTTTGATTTTCAGGTCTTCGGTAACTTCGCGGAAACTGTTTCCATCACGATAGTCGGTAGCAATTTCGGTTGCGAACATTGTTCTCAGGTCGGCTATGGAAATAACATTTGTCTCATAGATGCTGTTGTTGCCATAGGGAGCCTGCGGATTCTCTGGATCGGCATAGTCGTCACCCATACATGATGCGAAAACGATGCAGATAAGTGCTACGAATAAATATTTAATGTCTTTCATATCGGTATGGATTTTTTAGAATTTATAAGCGATGTTCAGCATTCCGTTGGTACCCATTGCATAGTATTTCATTGGGTTGGCGGAGAATTTATAGGCGCGTACATTGTTCACCGTACCGTCGGCCTTGGTGGTGTAGTCGCTTCGGCTCTGCTCGTATCCTCCTGTCACGATCGAACGGTTGTTCAGGATGTTGGTGACCATGAAGTTGATGGAAACGGAACCGTGGCGCAGGCGGATGTTGCGTCCGATGGAGCCGTCGAGCATGAAGCCGCCGTGTCCTTCTGCCTGCTTTGGAATGTTGCGGAATTCACCCGTGATAGGATCGATGTACTGGTCCTGCGTGGCTCCGTTCATGGTGGTCAGTGTCGACTGATAGCGGTAGCTGGGTGAGTAGGAGAGGTAGATGCGGTCGTAGTAGTTCAGGTCGAGGTCGATGAACCAGCCGCTTTGGTGGTAGCTGAGTCCTGCGCTTGCTGCGGTGAGCGGGGTGCTGGCTTCGCGCATACCTTTGTTCATTACGATTTCATCCTTGTATTCTCTCGACTTGGAGAGTTGGTAGCGTACATTGGCATTGTTGGTGTTCTTGGCGTCGCCCCATGTTCCCAGGGCCTTCAGGTCGAGGAATGAGGTGAGGCGGATGTTCATGCCGAGTTCCACTCCGTAGTATTCCTTGTTGATGCCGGTCATGGACACATAGGTGAACGAGTTGGCATCGTCGAAGTAGAAGTTCTGCCATTCGGTCACATGGTCCAGGCGGCTGTAGTATGCGTTCAGGTTGAGGTGGAAGCCTGCGCCGTTGTACTGGTATCCGAAGTCGCTGCTGAACACATGTTCGTCGCCGAGGTTGTTGACGAAGTCGTTGTTCATTTCCGGTGAAACGAACGCGGTGTTGGCCATTGGCGGGCGCCATTCGTAGCCTGCACCAACCATGAAGGCATGTCCTCTGCCGGCATCGAGTGTGATGCTACCCTTGGCACCGCCTTCGCCGAAGCGTGCAATGCCGCTCTTTCCGTAGGAGTTTTCTGCGAAGAGTCCGTTGCGCATGTGTCCCTTGCGGCTCATCTGTGTGGCACCGAGTTTGGCCGATGCTGTGACATGCCAGCGTCCGGAGGTGTATGCATAGTTGGTCCAGAGCAGTGCTTTCTGTACGCGGATGTCGTAGTCGTATCCGAAGCGGTCGCCTTTGTATATTACTCGTCCGAGTCCGTTGGGGCCTGCTGTGTTCAGGTCGTACTGTACGGCTGGGTCGGCAATATCGTATTCGCCTACGGCATAGGTGTTGATGTTATGAATGTAGGATGCTCCGAGCAGGTCGGCCACGGTCTTGAAGTGGTGTCCGATGCTTTGTCCGAGGGTAACGCCTCCGTGGAGCACTCTCTTGTCGCCGAAGTGTTTTGTCAGGGTGGAAGAGAGGTTGGTCACCATGTTGTTGTTGTGCTTTGCCTCAAGGTAGTATGGAGCGTCTATTCCCTGCTGTGCAGCCAGTTTGTTGGCATAGTAGAGACGATCCCAGTTCAGCTGCCGGTTTTCCTTGCGTGCCGTCCAGTAGTCGTAGGCGTACTGCCAGTCAGCCAGTGCGCTTTCGGTGCGGTAGGCGGCGTCGGTCGGGTCGTACACATCGTAGTAGCTGCTGGGGAGGTTCTTCCAGTAGTTAGGCTGTGGGTTGTCCGGTCCGTTGTAGCCAAGGCGCGTGTTCCTGTACATACTATATTTTGCGAACAGCGATGTGGTGAGCTTCATGGTGTTGTCAATTTCCCAGTCCCATGTGGCGATGGCCGATGGTGCGAAGTCGTTGATGACGCGTGAGTTGCGTACATGCCCGTTCTGGTAGCCCCAGTAGGGGTTGTAGTAGCGGTTGTTGGCCAGCCAGTACACTTCGTCTGTGGCTGCGCCTTGCGATGCGCGCTCGGTGGGGTTGCCCCAGGTGCTCAGTGAGAGAGAATGGCCGTTGTCCCAACGCTTCTGGACACCGAAGTAGTAGGAGAGTGCGTTGTAGAATGTTCCTTCCACATAGCCTCTGTTTGCCCAGCGGTAGGTCAGGTTGGCAGCGAGGGCCCAGCCCTTTTCGTTGAATCCGGAAGCATAGGTGTACATGCCGCGGAGGGTGTAGTTGCGGTTGGCCAGGGTCACCGTGGCACGGTGTCCGGCCGCCATGCTGCCTGCGCGGAAGTTGTAGTTGTTGCTTCCTGCCATGCCGGGCATGGCGAAACTGTTGCATTCGAACGGAAGCGAGAAGTCTGCGTTACGGGTCTGCTGGTTCAGACCGCCTACCATCGAGTAGCGGAACTGGCCAGTTTCCATGTCGTTCATGGGAGCACCGTTAAGGTAGATTTCGTTGTACTTCTGCCCGAAAGCACGATAGCGAAAGCGTACGGGCGAAAACTGGAATCCCACTTCCGATGCGTACAGGTTGGTGCTGTAGTTGAGAATGGTCACGTTCTGTGACATGTCGTCATCTTCGCCCAACTGTGCCTCGGTAAATGTGAAATCCGATTCGTCCACCACATTTGCCCTTTGGCTCTCTATGGTTGTCTCGACATCTTGCTGAGCAAATGCGAATGTTGAGAAACAGAGAGCAATCAGGCTCAATTTGAACTTTGTTTGCATAGTATTAAAAGATTAATAAAAAATGAGTTTGGGGCAAAAATAGCATATATTTATTAAAAAGAAAACTTTTTAACGCTTTTTCTTTCCCTTACACCCATTTTTTTTGTTTTCGTCCGGTCGGGCTCTCCGCTGCTTTTGCCCAATTAGGTGTCGGGCATTTCTTTTTCTGTTGTTTTACTTTCAGCAGAGGCTTTCCTGACAGCCTGTTTTCAGATAAGTGGTTGGTTGATAATGAGTTATAAATTGTTGGCGGCTTTCTGAAGGCATTTCCCGGGAAGTCTTCGCGGCAACCGTTTTCCAAGAGGGCTCCAAACGCAAGCCGAAAGGAACCCAAACGGAATGCGTTTAGGCCTCAAACGGAGTGTGTTTGGGGCCTAAATGCAACTCATTGGGAATCAGACGGATACAAAGCCCATTGGAAATGCCGTTCCAATGAACTTCCTACGGCCTGTCTTTCAGGCAAAAAATCATTTCGGGCAGCACCCAGTCCGCGGCCCGGTTTTCCTCGGGTAAATTTTTGCAGGAATAATTTTTTTTTGCCCAAAAGGTTGTATTTCAATTTTTATTCCGATATTTGCAGAAATTTCTATTACCTATGAAAAAACTTCTTTTAATTGCCGTTTTGGTTGCAGCATGCTCAATCACGGCTTCAGCACAGAAAAAATTCTCTGCCTATGGAATAGGTTTCTACAACCTTGAGAACCTTTTCGACACCTGCCATGACGAAGGCAAGAACGACTATGAGTACCTTCCCAACGGCGGAAACCATTGGAACGCCCTGAAATACACCAACAAACTCGCCAACATGTCGCGTGCGCTGGCTGACATGGGCACCGAACTGCTTCCCAATGTGGGCTGCGCAGCCATCGGTGTGAGCGAGGTTGAGAACGCAAAGTGCCTGACCGACCTCTGCAATCAGGAGCCGCTCAAGGCACGCAACTTCCAGTTTGTCCACATCGAGGGCCCCGACAAGCGCGGCGTCGACTGTGCGCTGCTCTACAATCCGGCCCTCTTCACCGTGCGCGACACCAAACTCGTACCCTATGTATATACACTGGAGAAGGACAGCAACCGCTTCACCCGCGGTTTCTTCACCGTCAGTGGAACACTGGCCGACGAGCATGTGTGCATCATCGTGAACCACCTTCCCAGCCGCTTTGCCGGTTCGTTCTACCGTGAGGAAGGCGCCAAGCAGATAAAAGTGGTGAAGGACTCCATCCTGGCCGAGGATCCCAACTGCAAGGTGTTCGTCATGGGCGACATGAACGACGACCCCATGGACAAGAGTATGCACAAATGCCTGCAGGGCAAGCCCGAAATCGACGAGGTGGGACCCGACGATATGTACAACCCCTGGTACAACATGCTGGCCAAGAAGGGACAGGGCACGCTGATGTACAACGGCTCCTGGAACCTCTTCGACCAGATTCTCATGTCTCCCAACCTGCTGAACCAGAACGGAGAGACCGACTATTCCACCCTGAAATACTTCAAGGCAAACATCCAGCGCCGTCCCTACCTCATCCAGGACGAAGGCAAATACAAGGGAGGCCCGAAGCGTACACATTCGGCAGGTATCTGGCTCAACGGCTACTCCGACCACTTGCCAGTAGTTGTCTTCCTCCTCAAGGAACAGAAATAACCGCTATGAAGATAGGGGAGCAGAGAGTTCAACACTCTTGCTCCCTTTTTCTTTGACTACACTTCATGAACCAGTCCGTCGAACACCACCCGCTCACACCCTTCCTGCCAGCCGGCTGTCGTCTGCTGATGCTCGGAAGTTTCCCGCCGCCCCACCAGCGGTGGAGCATGGACTTCTTCTACCCGAACTATACCAACGACATGTGGCGCATCATGGGGCAGGTGTTCTATGCCGACAAGGACCGGTTCGTCGACAAGCAAAACAAAACTTTCAAATTGAAACTGCTTTGCCGCTTTCTCGAAGAAAAAGGTATCGGCCTGTTCGACACCGCCATTGCCGTTGAACGCACCCAGGGCAATGCCTCTGACAGTAATCTGAAGGTGGTGGAGCGCACCGATGTGAAAGCCCTGCTGGAGCGTATTCCGGCCTGTGAGGCCATCATCACCACAGGCCAGTTGGCCACGCAGTTGCTGCAGCAGTCGCTGGAACTGGAAAAGGCTCCTGCCATCGGCCAATCAGTCGACTTTCAAATTGAAAGCAGAAACATCCGTTGCTACCGCTTGCCCAGCAGTTCACGCCGTCTCATGGGCAGCGTGGAACAAAAGGCCGCAGCCTATGCCGAGATACTCAAACAACACACAAAATAGTCATTTAACCATGAGCGCAAAAGAAAAAGTAACCATCATCGGAATCGCCGGCGGAACAGGCTCCGGCAAGACAACTGTAGTAAAGAAGATTGTAGAGAAGCTGCCACCGCACTATGTTGCAGTGGTACCGCTGGATTCCTACTACAACGACACATCGCACATGACCGAGGAAGAGCGCCGTGCCATCAACTTCGACCACCCCGATGCTTTCGATTGGAAACTGCTCCACAAGCAAATAAAGGACTTGCGTGAGGGGCGGGCCATTGAGCAGCCCACCTATTCCTATATCCTCTGCAACCGCCTGCCCGAAACCATCCATGTAGACCCGAAGCCAGTCATCATCATTGAGGGCATCATGACCCTCATCGACAAGAAAATGCGCGACATGATGGATCTGAAAATCTTTGTAGATACCGACCCCGACGAGCGCCTCATCCGCAACATCCAGCGCGATACCATCGACCGCGGGCGCACCGTTTCCATGGTGGTGGAACGCTATCTCGAAGTGCTCAAACCCATGCACGAGCAGTTCATCGAGCCCACCAAGCGCTATGCCGACCTCATCATCCCGCAGGGCGGCGAGAACAAGCGCGGCATCAGCATCCTCTGCAACTACATCGAAGGACTCGTGCCCCCGGAACTCCGCGAGAATAAAGAATGAAACTGACTTTAGTGTATAAGAAAAGCCTCTTTCCGACCGGAAAGAGGCTTTTCCTTGTATAGTCAGCAGTGAAAGTCTGTGTCAGAAAGCATCGACGGTGAAGTCTTCTTCAGGCCGGTCAAAGTTGATGGTGTTCCGGTGCTCGTCGGCCACTTCTTCCTCTTCTTCCGGTTTTTCATCCGTGACGACTTCGGCATCTTCAATACTTTCGTCGTCAGTCTTTTCGGCTTCCTCGGTGATTTCTTCTGCCTGGGCGTCTTCAATCTGCGCCTGTTCGGCCTCCAATGCTTCCTGACGGGCTTTCAGTTCCTTTTCCATCCGGCGGTGGGCACGGAAGGTGTTGATGCCGATGATCAGTTCAGTGGCGGCATAGACCAGGAAAGTCCAGCCGATGACTTTCAGAATCAGTTCTCCCAGCAACTTCGGGTTGCAGACTATCAGCAATCCGACAAGGAGAACCAAGGTGCTTATCACCCAGTATAACATGCCTACATGGCAATACTTGCGCGCCCTTGCCAGCGACATGTACTGGTTGATGGCTCCCAGGATGAGGATGCCTGCCAGCACATAGGGTATCCATTGCACGAACGAACCGCGCATGAATACGAGGATGGCTCCCAGCACGATGCTGCCGACTCCCACCAGGGGGAAAGCCGGAGCCCGCTCTTTCAGCGGCTTGCCCTCAATGTCGTACATCTGCTGTTGGCTCTTGTGGCTGCGCTGTCCCAGGTAGAATGCACAGGAAATGAGTCCCGAAATGAAGAACAGTGCCCCACAGGCAATGGTAAACCAGGTGATGGCCGAATCGCGGTGGAGGATTAACAGCACACCGACACCGGCACCACATATCGAACGGATGAGAAAATTCTGTAAATGTTTCATTGCTTTGTCTATTTTCGTTGCAAATGTAGTAAAAAAAACAAACAGAGCAAAGATTTTACACTTTGCTCTGTTTTGAGGTATAAAAGTCTGGAAATCCTTAAATGGGAACTTGCTACCGCCCTTTACATCGTAAAGAAATACGAACTCGCTACGCGCTTTGCACGCAAAGAGATCCGTAAATCTGTAAATGTTTTTATCTTCTTCCTCCGAAGTGTCCGCCGCTATGGCTACCACCTGACGAACCTCCTGAGCGGGAACCTCCAAAGGAGTGGCTGCTACCAGACGATCCTCCCGAGCGTGAGCCTCCGAAGGAGCTCCTGCCACTGCTGGAACCGCTGGAGTGGGAACTGCCGAACGAACTTCTTCCGCTGGAGAATCCGCCGGAGCGTGTGCTGCTGCCGGTGCTGGGACGGGAATAGTTGCCGGAAGTACCCTTAGGGGTGGACGAACTGCCGAAGCGTGAGCCTGTGGTCGGGGTAGAGCGATTGTATCCGCTGTTGCCTCCGAATCGGCTGCTGGGGGTTGCGGACGAGCCGGTGGAAGGTTTCATCCCGTTGTTGCCTTGCTTGCCTCCGTCAAATTTTTTGAAGTCACCAGTGGGTCTTGAACCCGTGTTAGTGTTTATGGTGCCGGTGCTGATTCTTCCACCGCGGTCTCTTCCGGAGCGATTGGTCGAAGTGTTGCCGTTGCCCGACTGTCCGCCAAAATGCCCGTTGCTGTAACCTCCGTGGTTTCCATTGTTACCGCTACCGTTACCATGGTTTCCTCCATGGTTACCGTTGTGCCCGCCATTGTTTCCACTATGTCCGCCGGGGCCGCCGCCATGGTTACCGTTGTGTCCACTGCCGTGTCCGTCGCGGAATCCCTTTCCGAAGTCTCCGCGCTGGAACTTGTCGTGCATGCCGAAGTGGTGTCCGCCGGGCTTTGGTCCGTAGTTGTGGCCATGATACCAGGAGTGTCCTCCATTCATTCTCCAGGAGTGTCCTCCACGATAGGTGAGGTAGAAGTGTGGACGGCCGAAGTAGAAGTAGTCGCGGTAGGGGTAGCGTGCATAGATGCCGAAATGCCAGTAGCCTGCATCCCAGTAGATGGGACGATAGAAGTAACTGGCTGCCAGATAGGCACGATACTGCCAGTCGAGCAGTATGTAGCTGAGGTCAAGGTTGCGTTGTTCCCAGTAGATGCCATAGATGTCGTTCACATCGGCGAGGCTCATCAGGTAGTCGAGGTTAATCTCGTAGGCAGCCTCATATTGCTCATCGGTAAGATTGAGCTCGTAAGCCATCTTGTCGGTGAGGAACAAGGCCTTTTCGCAGGCTTGTTCGTAGCTCATGGCACTGCTTTGCAATGCGAAGGAGAGCATCAGGGTCAGGGTTGCAAGTAATTTTTTCATAGTTGTATGTTTTTGTCGTTTAGTCGTTTGGTTGTTTGTTTTTTTACGGTACAAAGAAAACAAGAACCTTCGGCTGCCAAAAAGGATTTTCCCTAAACAGGAAAGGATTTTCCCTACAAAATGAAAGAATGATTGATACCCACCCCAACCTCTCCCGAAGAGTAGGGAGAGGGCTTTTAATGAAAGAATGAAAGAATGAATGTAATAAATCGCGCGCGTGTTCGTTATTATATAGACAAGTAGACAAGCATGAAGCACTTTATTATATTCATTTTCACCCTTGCATTCAGTGTTGTGTTGCAGGCACAGGACTGGAAACACTACGATGATGCGGGAAAGATTGACCTGCTTGACGGTCTTTCCTATCGTGCGGAATCGCAATGGTCTTTATCCGACGGTAAGACTCCTTTGTGGCTGAACGCCAACCGTCATGGATTGAGTTCGCTGAAGGGCAGTAACGGCTATCTGCGCAGTTCGCTGATACGCCCCCTACAGACCGACTCGGTAAGACATTGGGGTGTGGGCTACGGAATAGATGTGGCCATTCCGTCGAATTATACAAGCAATTTTGTAGTGCAGCAGGCTTTTGTGGAGGCAAGGTGGTTGTACGGTTCGTTGAGCATCGGTGCTCAGGAGCGACCGATGGAACTGAAGAACCAGACACTCAGCAGTGGTTCACAGGCGTTGGGAATCAATGCTCGTCCTGTGCCCCAGGTGCGTCTGGCTCTTGCGGACTATTGGCCCATTCCTGGAACAGGTGGCTGGTTGCGGTTGAAGGGACACATTGCATACGGTATGAATACTGACGATGCATGGCAGCGTAGTTTCACGAACAGAAGCTCGCGCTGGACGGAGCATCAGTTGTATCACAGTAAGGCCGGCTATCTGAAAATAGGCAATGAAGATGTGTTCTTTCCCTTTTCTCTGGAACTTGGCCTGGAGATGGCATCGCAGTTTGGCGGTAAGACCATTGTCCCCAATGACGACGGCACCTTCGAGACTTTCAGAGGAAACAGGGGCTTCAGTGGTTTTTGGCATGCTTTCCTGCCTGGTGGCTCTGATGTGGGGGAGACAACCTACCAGAATGCCGAGGGCAACCAACTTGGCTCGTGGGTGTTTCGCATGACATACGATGCAGAAACCTGGCAATTGAACCTCTATGGCGACAAATACTTTGAGGATCATTCGGCCATGTTGCAGCTGGACTATGACGGATATGGCTCTGGTGAGAACTGGCAGTCGAAGGAAAAGCGCCGCTATCTGCTGTACGACATCAAAGACATGATGCTCGGAATGGAACTGACTTTCAAGTACAACCGTTTCATACGGAGCATGCTGTTGGAATATCTCTATACAAAATACCAAAGCGGTCCCATCTATCATGACCATACGCAGACGATAGCCGACCATATCGGTGGAAGGGATAACTACTACAATCATAACTTCAATACGGGGTGGCAGCATTGGGGGCAGGTGATGGGCAACCCACTTTTCCTCTCTCCGATACACAACAGTGACGGTAGGATAGAAGTGGAAAACAACCGCTTCGTGGCGCTGCATTTTGGTGTTAGTGGTGAGCCTTCGGAGCGTTGGTGGTATCGTCTGCTGGGAACATGGCAGGAAGGCCTTGGTACCTACGACCGCCCCTACCTGAAAGCCCGCCACAATATTAGTCTGATGCTCGAGTCGGGTATCGTGCTCAATCATGGTTGGAGACTCAAAGGGGCTTTCGGGATGGATGCAGGCTCTCTGCTCGGACATAACTACGGAGGGCAGATAACACTCTCGAAGTCAGGCCTTGTTAAGAACTAATGAAAGAATGAACTAATGAAACATATTTCTTTTTTGCGAACCGTCTTCTTTGTGATGACTCTTGCGGGTTGCATGGGGCTAATTTCGTGCGATCTGGAACATTCGGACAATGGAAAACTGGACGGCATGTGGCATTTGGAGCGAATGGAAAATCTTGAGACGGGTAATGTCCAAGACCTATCAATGTCTGGATACTATTGGAGTTTCCAGGTCCGGCTATTGCAATTGGAGGATAAGGGGCAAACGGCAAAGACCTGTCTGCTGCGTTTTGAACATACTGGTACGCAGCTGCGTATTTACGAGCCATATCTCTACAACCGTGAAACCGGTGACGAACCTATATCTGATCCCGAAGTGCTTCAGCCGTATGGAATAAATGCATTGGATGAAACTTTCCAGATAGAACGCCTGAGTCATAAATATCTTGTGCTGAAATCATCGCAGGTTCAACTTTTTTTCCGCAAGAATTAACCAATAACAGTAACCAATGTCAACAATTCCGTTTTTGGATCTTCAGGCTGTAAATGCTCCGTTTGTGGATGAAATTAACGAAGCAATAGCAGAAGTAATTAGTTGTGGCCGCTATATTCGTGGAAACGCAGTAGCGCAGTTTGAACGGAACTATGGCGACTATATCGGAACGCAACATTGTGTCGGAGTGAGCAATGGTCTGGATGCGCTTACACTGATCTATCGTGCCTATATTGAGATGGGTCGATTGCAAAAGGGCGATGAAGTGATAGTTCCTGCCAACACCTACATCGCATCCATTCTGGCTGTCACGGCGAACGGATTGATTCCTGTGCTGGTGGAACCTGACGAACGAACGCTGCAGATAGAAACAAGATGCGTGGAACGCGCCATCAGTGAGCGTACCCGCTCGGTGATGCTTGTTCATCTTTATGGGCGTTGTTCCTATTCCGAGGAAATGGCGGTCCTGTGCAAGCGTCATGGCCTGATTTTGGTGGAAGACAATGCCCAGGCTCACGGCTGCGAATTTGAAGGCCGCAAGACAGGTTCGTTAGGGCATGCTGCGGGCCATAGTTTCTATCCTACCAAGAATTTGGGAGCCATGGGTGATGCCGGTGCTGTGACAACTGACGATGAGCAGTTGGCAACGGTAGTACGCTCGTTGGCAAACTATGGTTCAAAAATCCGTTACCAGTTTGATTATGAAGGTCGCAACTGCCGATTAGACGAGGTTCAGGCTGCTGTGCTCAATGTTAAGTTACGCTATTTAGATGCAATGAATGCTCGTCGCAGGGAACTTGCAGACATCTATTATTCAGAAATCAACCATCCTGGTGTATGGCTTCCAGAAAAATGCCGTGACAAGACGAATGTCTATCATCTATTCCCTGTACTCTCATCCAATCGCGATCAACTGCGCCAAATGTTGTCAGATGTCGGCATACATACCGATGTTCACTATCCCATTCCCCCACACCGGCAACCAGCCCTTAAGCCATTGGTTACTCAATTGTGCAAGGCGGAAAAGATGCAACCTCTTCCCGTGACGGAAAAGATTCATCGGGAAGAACTTTCCTTACCGCTCAATACAGCCATGACCGATGAACAAGCGGAATATATCTGCCGTATGCTCAATAGTTTCAGTTAAATATAATTCTCTCCCGACAAAGATATGTATCCTCTAATTATTCTTATATCATTCGTAGCCAGTGCCTGCTGTGGCTTTATTTTTATTCCCCGCATCATGCATTATTGTCAGCAACACAAAATATATGATATACCCAACCATAGGACAATCCACAAAAACAACATCCCCCGTATGGGAGGTATCTCCTTCCTTCCAAGCATGTTGTTGGCATTTTTCATCGGAATGTCGGTAATGGCCTATACATCCGACCATCAGCGCGCTACGATTAGTCTGTGGTCGTGCATGTTCTTAATAAGTCTGCTGCTCATCTACTTCATGGGTATTGTTGACGATTTGATTGGATTGGATGCCAAAATAAAGTTTTTCGGGCAAATGCTGGCTTCGTTGCTTATGCCATTGGCAGGACTATATCTGAACAATTTCTATGGACTGTTTGGCTTGATGGAAATACCTTCCGTTGTGGGTATCCCGTTGACCATACTTGCTATTGTGTTTATCTGTAATGCAATCAACCTGATAGATGGCATCGATGGTCTTTCATCATCACTCTGTTTTCTGTCATTGGGTGGTTTCCTGTGGCTGTTCGCTTCTGACGGACTCTATGTCTATTCCATCATGATAGCCGGATTGATGGGTACATTGGTTCCTTTTGCTTATTATAATGTCTTTGGTCGTGTAGAAGACAATAGAAAAATATTCATGGGGGATTCCGGCAGTCTGACATTGGGATTTATCTTGGGCTTTTTGTTTGTGAAGTATTCGATGAATAACCCATTAGTGGCACAATACCGTCCCGATGCGCTGGTTCAGTCAGCCTCGTTGTTGATAGTTCCCTGTTTTGATGTGGTTCGTGTAACGATTGTCCGTCGGATTCACCATCGTCCGTTGTTCGATGCCGACAAGAACCACATACACCATAAACTGCTTCGTGCAGGACTCACGGGTCATCAGACGCTGTTTACCGTACTTGCATTGGCGGTATTTTTCTTCCTAATGAACATTTTCTTGAATTGCTGTTTCCCTGCCACGCTTATCCTTTTTGTGGACATCATTGTCTTTTGCATTTTCCATCTGGTGCTTAATCACTTTATCCATTTAACTGACAGAAAACCATTTGAAATAATAGAATTATGAACATTTGTGTGGTAGCAACAGCATCGAGAGAAAGCGGAGCTTTGTCCATTTATAAACAGTTCATGGAAGCTCTGATGTGTGAACGGGAACAGGACAAGTATTATGTATTTATTGATTCATGCATGCCTGCGCCGCAGCATGAAAGTATCACTTATATAAAAGTACGGACAAAGGGATTCGGTCGGATCTGGTTCGACTTTTTCGGATTTCGTAGGCTATTGAAAAAGCATTGTATAAGTCCAGATAGAATAGTATCTTTTCAAAACACAGGAGTTAGATGTTCAACGAAATCACAAATTATCTATTTTCACAATCTATTGCCTCTGGTCAAAAGGAACTGGAATCCTTTCAAATATGAGGAACGCAGCCTGTTCTTCTACAGATTTCTATATCCACAATATGTCCGTTTATTGTTACAAAAAGAGATGAAGGTTGCCGTTCAGGCTAATTTCATAAAAGGGTTGTTTTCTTCGCGCTTTGGATTCCCTGCGGAAAGAATAGGCGTATTCCGGCCCGGTGCACGACTGGCTGTGCCCTCCGAACCTGCAGGAGACCTGTTGGACAAGGAACATGTGCATTTTCTTTATCCGGCACTACCCCTTTTCTATAAGCGTCACGACATACTGATAAATGCAGCGAGATGCCTTCGGGAAAGCCGCAAGGAATTGTTCCACAAGATAGTGATTCATCTTACTGCAGATAAACAAGGCTGCAAGCACTTGATGAGGGATATTACGCAAAATCAATTGGAACGACATTTTGTATTCCACGGCCAAATGCCGCAACCCACACTATATGGCTATTACAGCCAATGCCATGCGCTGTTGTTCCCGAGCGAAATGGAAACCATCGGTCTTCCGCTTCTTGAGGCGGCATCGGTAGGACTTCCGATAGCCGTGACCGACAGGCCTTATGCACGGGAGACTCTTTCGGACTATTCGGGCGTCTCCTTCATTGCTCCTGAAGACAACGGAAGACAATGGGCTGAATATATGGCAGATGTTTGTAATAATCCTCCTGGGAAATCGTTATATATAATAAAAGACACAACCTCTTGGTCCGACTTTATCAGATGGATAAAAGAATTGTAATTTGTTAAAAGTAAATAATAACCGTATGTCAGTATTTAAAGATAAGACCTTATTGATTACCGGTGGTACAGGTTCGTTCGGCAATGCCATACTACGCCGTTTCTTGGACTCAGATGTGAAGGAAATACGCATTTTTTCACGCGATGAAAAGAAGCAAGATGATATGCGCCATGCTCTTCAAAGTTCGAAAGTGAAATTCTACATTGGGAATGTTCGTGACAAAGCCTCCATTGACATTGCCATGAAAGGCGTTGATTATGTCTTCTCTGCTGCAGCACTGAAGCAGGTGCCTTCATGCGAATTTTTCCCCATCGAAGCCGTGCAGACCAATGTCATGGGTACCAACAATGTGTTACTCTCAGCCATAGAGCATGGTGTTAGCAATGTTGTGGTGCTATCGACCGACAAGGCTGCCTATCCAATCAACGCCATGGGAATGAGCAAGGCTTTGATGGAGAAGGTGGCTATAGCAAAGGGGCGTGAGTTGGGGCTTAATGCAAAAACCACTATTTGCTGCACTCGCTATGGAAATGTTATGGCAAGCCGGGGATCTGTTATTCCTCTTTGGGTAGAGCAGATGATGGAGGAGAACCCTATCACCATTACAGATCCCAATATGACTCGTTTTATGATGACATTGGATGATGCAGTAGATTTGGTAATCTACGCGTTCATTCACGGCGAAAATGGTGACCTGTTTGTGCAGAAAGCACCGGCAGCAACACTGAGTACACTTGCCCGGGCATTGAAGGAGACTTATGCGAAAATCGACCCGAAGTATGCAGGAACAGAAATAAAGGTAATCGGCACGCGTCATGGCGAAAAACTTTACGAGACCTTGGTAACTCGTGAGGAGATGGCTAAAGCAGAGGATCTGGGAGGCTACTACCGCATTCCTTGTGATACGCGTGATCTAAACTATGACAAGTATTTTACTGAAGGTAGCCACAAGGTTGAGAAAGTAGAGGAATATCATTCTCATAATACCCACCGCCTAGATGTAGAAGGCATGAAAGAATTGCTTTTGAGACTGAACTTCATTCGTGAAGACATGGGCTTGCAGCCGCGTACTAAAACTCGCGATTATCGCTCGGAATAAAGTTGAGAGCTTAGTGTTAAATGTTTATAGATAGTTAAATGGTCTAGAGAATTGAATATGAAGTTTTTTATTTGTGGCTGCAATGGTATGGCAGGCCATACTATCAGTTTATATCTTCAGGAGCAAGGACATGAGGTGTATGGTTTTGATCTGCACGAATCTAAACTGATTAAGAGTTTTGCATGTAATGCTTTTGATACTGAGACGATAGCTGGAGTGATTAAGGAAGGGAAATACGACACTGTGATTAATTGCATTGGTGTGCTAAACCAGTTTGCTGAGAACGACCATGCGATGGCAGAGAAATACGACATGCCTGTCCTTTATAGTTGCTATCCCCGCAGCCAGAAGATGATAGAAAAGCGGGAGTTCAAATTTAACGAGAAGGTTATTCAGCACAAGCCCCTTGGTTTTTTTGACTACAACAAACTCCAGCAGAATGCTTTCTGTGTTGTAAGTGATAGCGGAACAGTTCCTGAGGAAGGTGCATTCTTTGGCTTCCCTGCTGTTAGCATCCGTACCAGCACAGAGCACCCCGAAGCAATGGATAATGGTGTGTTCACAATTGGTAGTATAAACTCAGAGCAGGTACTTCAGACGATTGATTTGGCTGTAAGTATGCATGCAAATGGTGATGATGCCTGCCCGGTTCCTTCATATGTTGACGAAAATGTTATCCACTAAGGTTATCAAACTTATCCAGAGTTACACGGGCATCGTCAACAAGATGGTGTGGCGTAAGCAATAGAATGGTTACGACCGACTTCCACTTACTACCTCCCACCTTCCACCTTAATAATAATGAAAGTACTGGTTGTTACTCAATATTTCTACCCCGAAGACTTCAAGATCAACGATCTGGTAGCCGGATTTGTCAGTGCAGGCCATGATGTGACTGTGCTTACGGGCAAACCCAACTATCCTTTTGGGAAAATCTTTTCCGGTTACTGTTTCTGGGGAGTCCAACACGAGGAATACAAGGGTGCAAAAGTTATTCGTGTTCCCCTTATTCCCCGTGGCAAGAGTTCATCGCTGTGCCTGATGTTGAACTATTTCTCCTATGTATTTTTCTCCTGCGTGTATGTAATGACCCACCGTCTGCAGGCCGACAAGATTATCTGTTGGGACACCTCGCCCATCACACAGGCTTATGCCGGCATCCGGGTGAAGAAGCAGACGGGTGCCTCTCTCAGTATCTGGGTGCAGGACCTGTGGCCTGAAAGTGTCTTTTCGACGGGAGCCTTGCAATACCGATGGGCTGAAAGGCTGTTGAACCGCATGGTGCGAAACATCTACCGCCACATGGACACGATTTTCATACAGTCGCCTGCATTTGAACAATCCATCAGGGAAAAGGGTGCCTTCAAGGCCAGGTTTGTCTATGCGCCTAACTGGGCTGAGGATATTTTCTGCGACTCGGATGTCGTTGACAGGGAGAAATATGCACGGCAGTTGCCCGGTGGCTTCCGTGTGATGTTTGCCGGCAATATCGGTGTGGCGCAGGATTTCGATTCCATCTTGCATGCCGCAGCACTCACCCATGACGACAAGCGGATACAATGGCTCATCGTGGGCGACGGCCGCCAGCGCAGTTATGTGGAACGGCGGGTGGAAGCACTGGGATTGCATGACACCGTGACACTGCTGGGACGGAGGCCGCTGTCCGACATGCCTTCCCTCTTTGTCCATGCCGATGTCATGCTGGTGGCTCTGAAAGACGAACACATCTTTGCACTGACCATCCCATCGAAGATACAGGCCTACATGTTATTCGGCAAACCCATCTTGACCATGCTTTCCGGCGAGGGCAGCCGTACTGTCGAAGAGGCACAATGTGGGCTTACTGCTGCTTCGGGCGACTATGCCCGACTTGCCCAGCATGTGCAGGCACTCGCAAGCAATACCGGCGGCCAAGCCCTTGCGCAGTATGGGCAGAACGGCAAGAACTATTATGAGCGGCACTTCCGTAAGGAAACTATCATCAACCGCATCATCACATATCTTTAACCTCCCAAGATGATTGCCGAACGAGTTGTAAAGAACACAGGATTTCTCTACCTGCGGATGCTCATATCCACGGGTATCCTGCTCTATACCGTCCGGCTGGTGGTACAGGGCTTGGGCACTGAGGATTTCGGTCTGTTCAACATCGTAGGCGGTGTCTTGGCCATGCTGGCGTTTCTGAATGCGTCAATGGCGATGGCTACCCAGCGCTACATGAACTATTCTGAAGGTGCTGATGACTTCATGGCCAAGCGGCGGGTGTTTAACAACAGTATCCTGCTCCACTTGCTCACGGCAGTGATAAGCCTTGTCTTGTTTGCCATAGTTGGGCTTGTTGTTTTCAATGGTGTGCTCAACATCTCGCCCAACCGTGTCTTTGCCTCGCAGGTGGTCTATGGTTGTCTGGTGATAAGTACCTTCTTCACGGTGCTGGGTGTGCCTTACGATGCTGCTATCAATGCCCACGAGAACATGAAGTTCTACGCCATCGTGGGAGTGGTAGAGTCGCTGCTGAAACTGATTATTGCCCTTGTCACCATCCGCTTTGCGGGTGACCGACTGATTTTCTATGGCATACTCATGTCGCTGGTGCCGATATGTTCGCTTGCCATGATGATGCTGTATTGCCACAGGCATTATCGGGAGTGCAGCCTGCATCTCCGCAGCGATTTTGAAAAGCCGCTGTTCCGCGAGCTTGCAGGCTTCGCGGGCTGGAACATGCTGGGCATTGCCTCGTCGCTGTTCGGCAACTACGGCCAGGGCATCGTGCTCAACCACTTTTTCGGAGCGGTACTGAATGCGGCGCAGGGCATCGCTACGCAGGTGGTGGGGCAGCTCATGGCATTCTCTCGCAACATGTTGAAAGCCCTGAATCCGGTACTTGCCAAGAGTGAGGGTCGCGGCGACCGTGCTACGATGCTCTTGGCATCGCTCAAGGGGAACAAGTATTCGTTCTACATCCTTGCGTTTTTCAGTCTGCCGTGCATCATAGAGATGCCCTATATTCTTGAGATATGGCTTGACGAGGTCCCGCAGTGGGCAGTAGTTTTCTCGCAGTTGCATCTTGTCCGCACCTTGATTGAGCAGGTCACTATCTCGTTCAATTCGTCGATTGCCGCCGAAGGTAGGGTGGCACGGTTCAACCAGATGATATGCCTGATCAATCTCTCATCCATACCGGTCACGGTCCTGTTGTTTCTCTTTGGTTCGGCGCCGGTAGCCATGTACTGGGCCAACATTCTCATCTATGGTGTTTTGTTCTCCGCGGTTGAGATTTATTTCATGAAGCGTCAGTGCCAGATGTCGTTGCTTTCCTATTTTCGCGAGGTGTTACTGCCTGCCGTTCGCGTGTCGGCCATTGTGTCGTTGTTGGGCTGCGTCCCGTTGTTGTTCATGCCGGCGGGTTTTGTCCGGCTGCTGGCGGTCTGTGGGCTTTGCGGTGTGTCTACTTTGGCACTTATTTTCTTTGACATGGACGGTGGGGAGCGTCATCTGCTGCGGCACCTGACGGAGCAGCGAGTGCAGAAAAGGCGGGAGCCTTAAATCTACTTTGAGGCGGGGGGTGGTTGGTGTGTGTGGGTAAAAAATCGCGCCAGGGATTGGGGTGGTCTGGTTGTTTTTGCGATTTTGTGGGTGCGCGATTGTGGTTTGTTGGTGCTTTTTTACCAGGGTGGGTCTTATGGACGGTTGTTATTGCGGGTTGTGGGTGGTGTTGTGTGTTTTATCCTTTGGTGTTGCGGCTTGTATGCTTTGGGGTGTTGTGGGTGTTGTGGTGGTGTTGTTTGTGTTTGGTGTTCTTGAATGGTGTGTTTTTTCGGGGCTTGTGTGTGTTGTGTGGTTGTCAGGTGTGCAGTGTGTTTTTGAGGATGTATTGGATGAGGTGGTCGTAGGTGTAGTTATTGAGGAAGTGTTGATAGATTTTGTGTGCTATTTGGTATCGTTCTTGTGGGTGTTGGAGGTAGTAGTGTATTTTTTCTATGGCTTCGTCAATGTTGTGGAAACTGACGAGTTCCGGTTGGATGGGTAGCAGTTGATGTAGTATGGGTCTGTAGTCGGAGAGTTGGAATGCTCCGGCTCCGTTTGCTTCGAAGAATCGGTTGTTGACGGATTCTATTTCGGCGAAGTGCATTTGGTTGAGGACGATTTTTGCGCCATACAGTATTTGTGTTTTTTCTTTTCCTGTGATGTATTGTTTTTGATATGCTTTGTCGAGGTAATGGTCGTAGAATCGGTTTGGTCGTGTGCCGTAGATTTTGAGTTGTATGTTGTGTTTGATGACTTGTCTGAGCATTCGTGCCCGATAGGGATAGATGGTGCCGTAGGTGATTACATCGGTGTGTATTTTTTGTTCTGCCTGTTTTTTTGTGATTTGTGGTTTGGTGTGTATGCGTGGATTGAATGCTTCGTTATAATGGTAGGCGTTGAGTTTCATGTTGTTTTTCATGAAGCGTAGGATATAGGGGTCTTTTGTGAACCATGCGTCGTAGTCGGATGCGAATATTTGCTGGTATTCGAGTGTTGTCATTGCATCGGGGTTGACATGAATGACGGTGCTGTTTGTGTGTTTTTTGACGAGGCTGACGAATTCTGGGTGTATGAATCTGTAGGTTGCGATGACGAGTTGTGGTTTGAATTGTGTTACTTGTTTTGCTATGTTTTTGAAGATGTGTCGGTCGTAAGCGTCGCTGTATCGCCGCATGATGAAGTCTGCTTGCACGCCGTACTTGTTGTGCATGAACCAGCGGTCGGCGACATCGAAGATTTTGCAGTTGTGTTGTGCGTATGTGAATGCTTCGTGAAGGTGGAATTCGAGTGAATCGAAGGCTTTGGATCCGATGATGGCGATGTTCATTGTGAGGTTGGTGTTGTCAGGTTGTGCGTGTTTAGGTGTATTGGTAGATTTCTTTGTATTGTTGGCAGATGTGTGTGAGTTGGAATCTTAGGATGTTTTGCTGTGCATTGTTGATGAGTTGTTGTCGATAGTTGCTGTTTTGAATGATGCGTTGGAATCCTTGTCGTATGCTTTGTGTGCTGTCTGGAGTGACGAGACATGCTCCTTGTCCGGCAATGCCGTCCATGGGTGGTCTGTTGGATGTGAGTACGCATCGTCCGACTGCCTGTCCTTCGATGACGGGCATTCCGAATCCTTCGAAGAGTGATGGGAAGGAGAGGATGTCGCAGTCGTGATACTCTTTTAGTAGTTGCTGGTCGCTGATGTTGACTTCGTTGCGGTAGTCTATTTTGCAGTTGTGTAGTGCTGTGTGCTGCTCATGTGAGAGTTTTCCGACGATGACGAGCCGGCATGTGATGTCCTTCAGGGCTTGTGCGACGCGTATGAGGTTTTTGTTCCATCCGGTTCCTACATGTAGGATTTGTGGACAGTGTTCGTTGAATGTCTTGGGTGTGTAGGTGTAGTCGGGGTTGAGTGGGTTGGGGATGACGATGATGCGCTGTGGGTTGATTTTGAAATTTTGTAGCAGTTGTGTGCGTGTGTTTTCGGAGATGCAGGTAACGATGTCGCAGTGTCGCAACGGCCATTCAAACCAGAGTTTCCGGAGTATGCACCGCTTGATGGGATTTCCGTCGATGCGCAGTGTGACGAGGTCGTGTATGGTGAGCACTTTTTTGCAGTGTGGCATTGCGAGTGCGATATAGTGTATGTCGCCGGTGATGTGGTTGATTCCGTGTTTGTTGCGATGGGTGAAGGCCCATGTCATGTTTCTTATGATTCCGATGAGGTTTGCACGGTGAGTGGGGGCCTCTATGTAGTTGCATGCGTCTATGTTTCGTGCGATTGGCAGGAAGACGCGGTGCATGCTGATGCCTGCTTTGGGGTTACGGAGGAAATAGGTGATGGCAGGTTTATTGGTCATAGCGCTGATAGTCGTTATTGATGAGAATGCCCTTGTAGGGTTTGAACAGGTCGTTGCCCTCTCCGTAGTTGCTGAAACTCTTCTCAATGCTGATGTATGCATAGGCGATGATGAAGAGGATGACGAGTGCTTTTCCTCGGTTCTGTGCAAAGACATAGACGACATAGGGGACGACGAAGATTTCGGCGATGCTGAAATAGATGAGTGCCCTGGAGACGAGAATCTGCAGGATGGTGCCGTTGCAAAATATATAGAAGAGTATTGATATGAAATAGAGGTTGTAAAAGAGGTAATAGTGGCGTGGTTTTTCTTTGATGTAGTGGTCGAAGAGCATGAGCAGTCCTATCCAGATGAGTTTGCGTGCCAATGATATTGTTGTGCTCAAGAGGGTTACATTTGTATATTCCGAAGAAGTGTAGACATCGAACTTCATGAGGATGGTATCGTCGGTGATGAGGAATGCCAGATAGGGAACCAGCATGTTGACGATGCCGGAGAAGGCAATGAGTATGGAAATGGTGAGGAGTGTCAGCTGTATCCACTGCTTGATGTTGCGGTTGAGGAAGAGGACGAAGAAACAGAGGAAAGCCGACATGTGGAAGCAACATGCGACTGCGGTCATGATGCAGAATCGGATTTTGTCGCCCTGTGTGAGATGGTAAAGTCCCCAGATGTAGAATGCGAGTGCGAGCAGTTGGCGGTTTGTTCCCATGATTGGGACGGTAATCATGTAGAGCAGGAGTATGGAGAGGAAAGGTGCGGGCGAGAGCCGGAAAATGATGACAAAGAGTGCGGTGTAGAAGACTACGGCATGGATGATGAGATAGAGGCTGTAGTTGTCGGTAATGAGTCGTATGGGAAGCATGAAGAGGTAGAATCCTACTTCGAAGAACGGATTGCTGATGCTGTTGTTGGTCAAGAGGTTTTCGAAATAGAGCGAGTAGGGGATCCAGTCGCATCCTGTTTCCCATCGGAAGCCATCGTGGAAGATCAGGAAGAAGTAGCACAAGGCCGCAAAGACGGCCTTATATTTTTTTGTCAGATTGGGATCGAATGCCTCAATGAGGACAAATGTTGAGAAGAAGACGATGGCGAAGAGGTACAAAGGTGTTGGGTTTGAGGTGTTAGGTTTGCGGTGTGTTGTCGTGATTGTGTGCGAGGATGTAGATGCTTGTGATGACAAATGCGAAGAAGAAGAAGGTGAGTAGTATTGTGAGTCTCTTGGGGCCGTCCTTCTTCAATGGCACGGTGGCAGGCTGTATCTGAACGAAGGCAGGTGTCTGTTCTCGCAGTCGGTCCTGTGCCAACTGGAGTTGTTGGCGCACCTGTGTGTAGGTGTTGAAGCGCAATTGCATGTCGTTCTCCATTTCGTTTTGCTTGTTGATGTATGAAGGGAGTGCCAGTTCGCTGTTGGAATCTGAGAAAGAATTATAGCGTTGCCGCGCCTGTACATATCGCTTCTCTGCCTCGCTGACAAGGTTCTGTAGGTATTCGACATCGTTGCGTGCCTTAGCTGTGCGATACTGAATGACATAGCTCTTGAGTTTCTGCTGAACGGAATCGGCAATGGTGGCTGCTACAAGTGGGTCTTGCTGGACAACAGTAATGTTGACAACGCTTGTCTTCCGGTCGACCGAGCATCCGATGCATCCTTCAATGGCATCTGCAATATCTGATTGCTCCTTGGTCAGCTGGAAGATGTTCACGCTACTGTTTGCCTTTCCACTGGCAGCATCAGCCTTCTTGAAGGTAAACAGCCCCTTGATGGTGCCGATGATTTTTGACCACCAGGTGTTGCGCTGATGGTTTTTCATGTAGTCGTAGTACCGAATGTTGCTCAGTCGATGGTCTTGCGTGCAGACTTTGATGTCGAACAGCCCTGTCAGGAAAGGCGTGGAGCCTAAAACCTGAGGATATATCTCTGGATAGATGGCATCGACATTGGCTCCGCTGTTGGAACTGATTCTGATGCCCATCATGGCAGCAAGGTCCGAGAGATTTTCCGAGCGGCCGTTTCCCGTTCCGATTTCCGGTGCAAGCAGCACTTCGGCCTTGTAGGTCTTGGGTATGCTGAATGCGATGATAATGCCCACCACAAAAGCTATGGCAAAGGCATAAGCATAGAGTCTGCGCTGCTGCCACAATTTGTTGAATATGGCAACAAGGTCGATTTTCTCTTCTTGAATTGCCGAAGTTTCTATTTTATTTCCTTCTAATTCCATATTTATCTGTCAATTTGTGTTATCACCATTGTTACTATAAGATAATATTGGCAATGGTCGCTATCATCGTGGCAATCGAGGCTGTGCTGGTGCTGATGCTGAGCCATTCGGCAAGCGTCGTTGCCGACTTCGACTTGGGGGGGACGAATATTTCGCACCCAGGCTTGATCTTCGCGTTATGCCCCACCTTTGCCACCTTACCGTTCATATATATAATATAAGTATGGCTCTTCTTGGCACGGTTGCCGAATCCGCCGGCCTGGTCAATGTAATAGGAGGGGCGCTTGCCTTTCTCGTAGGTCACCGTGTTCGGATACATCACATTCCCCGAAATCTTTACGGTGCTGTTGTATTCGGGAACAATGATGCGGTCGCCTTCGCGAAGGACCAAATCCTTGTCGCAGCCAGGATGCTTCAGTGCCGCATCCAGTTCGATACCCACATAATAGGTGTCGCCCAAATCCACTTGAGCAAAAGCTAAAGAGTCCTTGCCCTGGCTTTGCTGCTTCGCCATACGGAGAATAGTTTGCATCCGCAACCGCTCGTCGTCCGTCATACGGCGTTCCAGACGGGCACCGGCTACATAAGCCCTGTCGGTGACACCTCCTGCTTTCTTAATCAGGTCGCTCAGACGCTCGTTCTTGGTGGAGAGCGTATAAGTGCCGGCAAACATTACATTCCCTGCAATTTCCACATTCTTCTGATTGGAGAATCCGGGACTTTTGCGCACATATACCTCATCGTAGGGCTGCAATGTGAATCCGGGCTGACCGTCGATAACAAAACCGTCCTTCAGTGCAAAACTGTAGGTGCGGGCTATGATGCTGTCGGTTGTGGTGGCGGCAGGATTGGATATGCGGCGCGCTACAGCCACCTTCACCGTCGAGGCTGTCTCTTTCAGTCCGCCGGCCTGCAGTATCAGGTCTTCGATGGTTTCGTTATCCGCATATTTGTAGATACCCGGATAGAATACCTCCCCGTGAATGGTGATGGTCTGTTGCTGCATCAGGTGCTGTTTTGTGGGAATGAAAAGCACATCGTCTTTCTGTAGGGATATATCGGGCACCGTCCCCTTCATGATGCCGTCAATGTCAACGGGAATCACTTTCAGCGTCCGGTCTTCTTTCATCCTATGCATCACGGCATGCGCGGTGAAGGCTTCTTCCGTCAAACCCTCAGCATATTCCACCAGCGAGCGGACGCTGTTAATCGTTTCGCCAACCTGGTATTTGCCGGGACGGAACACCGCACCCTTTATCTCTACCATATTTGAGTAACGCGGCAGGATGGAATCTACCGAGAGTGAGTCTTCGTCGCTCACACGGAACTCACCCATGTCGAACTCCTCTATGTTGTACACCGAATATTCCCTGCCTGTCTTCCTGATCAGGCGCACCGACTTCGTGTACGCATCGCCCGTGAAGCCTCCGGCATAGCGCAGCAGCGTACCAACACTCTCGTTTTTCTTCATTTCGTATATCATCGGACGCTTTACCTTTCCCGAAATGGTCACCAGACAATCGTATGGGCCTACGGTAATCACATCGCCGTCCGTCAGTTTGATGTTTCCTGTCTGTTTACCGTTGAGGATATAGTCGTAAATGTCCACAGTGCTTACCAACTGGTTGTTGCGATACACCTTGATGTTGCGCAGTGTACCGATGTTGTTCGTGCCGCCTGCCATGTACAGCGCGTGGAAGACTGACGCAAAGGCCGACAGCGTGTAGGTTCCAGGCGCCTTCACTTCACCCATTACATTCACCGTAATGGTTCGCGTCTGTCCCAGTGAAAGTTGAATCTTGCTGCTGCTGTACCTGCTGCCCAGGCTGTTCTTGATACGCGCGTTGGCCTGCGACACACTCAAACCGCTCACCTGAACGGGACCATATCCGTCAATCGCAATATAGCCGTCTGGCGTCACGGTCGTGTTGATGGAACGCTGCGAGGCACCGTAGATCTCTATGACAACGGCATCCCCAGGACCCAAAATGTAGTTCCGCGGAGTCGCTATATTCATTGACGGCAGGAACGACAGATTCTTGTTGTTGAAGATGTCACGACCGAACACCCGTTTCTCCTTGCTGTTCAGAAACTCTTGAAACAACTGAAGCGTATCGGGCAGGAGCAACTGATCTATCTCCTCTTCCGTATAATTCGCCTCGGTCAATGTACCCTGTGATCCTTTCTTGGGGCGTTCGGTATAATTTACAGCTGCCGATGTCTGGCGGGGAGCACGCTCTTCGAAATCTTTTTCGTCTCCGTTGTGCTCACGCAGGTTGCCGTTGTTCGTGTCGGAAGATATTTTCCCCATTTCTTGAGAACTGGCTTTCTGCTCATAGCGGTTTTGGATGCGGCGAATCTGGGAAATATCCACCCCCTGTTGCATTAACTTTGTAACCACTTGTTGCTTGCTGCTGCCCTTTTGGTATTCTTTCAGCGCATATTGGTACACTTGTTCGTCGGTCATTCTCGATTGTGCCATACTGGCCAGTGGTGCGATGACGGCCAGAAGGAGGGTAAAGATGTGTTTTTTCATATCTTTTTAAAATTTCTTACCGGTGATGATTTTTTTCAGTGCCGTGGCGACAATCTTTGCGTCCGCCAGCAGCGTGCGATGCTGTAAGTAGTCAAGGTCCATCTCCAAGCGTTTCAACATCTTCTCCATGGTATCTGTATAGCCGTTGAAGATGGTCGCCTCGCTAATGAGCCCCGGATGCATCAGATAGATAAACTCGTATCTTGGGTCTTGTTTTTCTATTTTTTCAATGAAAAATCTGCGTTCTGGTCGTGGACCAACAATTGACATGTCACCCTTCAGTACATTCCAAAACTGAGGCAACTCGTCCAGATGATATTGACGCAACGCATTCTCCAGGCAGGTCGCATTTACAGCCTCCGTCGGAGAAATCAGTCGAGGACCGGCCTCCTCTATCTCGCTGCTCATGGTGCGGAATTTATAAATGGTAAATGGCCTGCCCTCCTTGCCAATCCTTTCCTGACAAAAGAAAACGGGGCCGTTGCCCTGAAGTTTTAACAGGATGCCTATCACAAGAAATAACGGCGAAAGAATGGCCATTGCCAACGACGAGCATACTATGTCCGAAAGGCGTTTTACCGCTTTTGAAGTAGCGCCCATATGGTCTGTTATCGGAGATTCTATTGTGTGTGAACTGTTCATATTTCGCGTGTGTATATATAATACAACCCGGAAAACCATGAAATGTTGTGTTTCCCCTCCCTTTTTTTTCAATGATTTTGTCTACAACCCTTCTATAAAAAAAGAAGAATTGTAAAATTATTTTACGAAAATTTGGATACATTCAGTAAAGATAGATTCTTCAAGCAGAGTCTCATGACTTTAGACCTTCTCCTTTTCTGTGTGGCATACGAAGCAATACCTGATGAGATTTCTTAAAGATGCATAATTCATTGATGTGGAACTGTTTGCACATAACTCAGGTATGTTCCCCCAATAAGATTAGTTCTCTTCCTACAATCGCTTGATTAATACCTTTTCATGACAGAATCTTTCTCAAGACAAAGAAATCACATCTTCTTCTATGTCAAGAATTATTACTAATCTGGGATTTCTTCTTCCTGATGCTTCTTCCCAAAATTCGGGTCTATCTTGATCAAGCTTGTCACGATAAAGGTAAGGCTGCAGGCTACCACCACAATGATGAAGAAGGTCTTGTACCCTACGGCCTGTTGCAGAGCACCGGCGAAGAGGCCAGGAATCATCATAGACAGAGCCATGAAGGCAGTGCACAGGGCATAGTGGCTGGTCTTGAACTCACCTTGGCTGTAGTAGATGAGGTAGAGCATGTAGGCGGTGAAACCGAAACCATAGCCGAACTGCTCTATGAAGACACACACATTGATGATGAGCAGATTCTGTGGCAGGGCATAACTTAAATACACATAGACCAGATCGGGCAGCGTGATGGCCAATACCATAGGCCAGAGCCAGCGTTTCAGACCGTGAGTGCCAGCGCAGATACCGCCGATAATGCCGCCGAGGATAAGACCCACGACCCCCACAGTGCCTTGAACAAAACCATATTCCTGAGGGGACAGACCGAGTCCGCCGTTCGCTTCAAGGTCAAGGAGAAACAGAGCGGAAATCTTTGCCAGCAGTCCTTCCGGCATCCGATAGAGCAACATGAAGAGTAAGCCCACTATGACCTGAGGCTTCTGAAAGAAAGTACGGATGGTATTCCAGAATTCAGTGGCAATGGTGTGGGCGTTGACATTTTTCCGCGGGGTATCTTCCTTAGGTGTGGGAAGAATTATTCCATGGTAAAGCCACAGCAGGATGAAGAGGCCGGCCATACCGTAGAAAACCAGACTCCAGGAATAACTGATGTTGTCGCGGAAGATGAGTTGCAGGTTACCGGCCACCATTACCAGCACTCCTTGACCGAAAATGGTGGCAAAACGGTATACCGTGGATCGTATGCCGACGAACATGGCTTGGTCGTGTTGGTTCAGTCCGAGCATGTAAAAACCGTCTGCGGCGATATCGTGGGTTGCACTGGAGAATGCCATCAGCCAGAAAAAGCACAATGTTCCCTGTAGCCACGAAGAGGTAGGCAGCGTAAAAGCCACACCGCCAAGCGATGCACCGATGAGCAGTTGCATGGCAATGATCCACCAACGCTTAGTCTGAATTAGATCGATGAACGGGCTCCATAGAGGCTTAATCACCCATGGAAGGTAAAGCCAAGAGGTGTAAAAAGTGATTGCTGCATTGGAAAGTCCCATCTGCTGGTACATCACCAGCGACATAGTCATCACGGCCACATAGGGAATTCCTTCTGCAAAATAAACGGTGGGTATCCATGCCCAGGGATTTCTCTGCTTCATAGTCGTTTGGGTGTTTGGTCGTTTGGTTGTTTAGGACCATCCGTTGCCCCCTTGCAGGGGGATGGAAGTTGTTCATCCTTCATTCTATTGATATATCTTCTTTATCTCGGCGTCGCGGTAGTAGTGGAGTAATATCTCTTCGTAGGTGTAACCCTTTTCTCCCATCACGGCAGCACCAATCTGACAGAGTCCGACACCGTGTCCCCAACCGGCTCCGCGCAGGCGGAACTGCTGTGGAATGCTCTTCTTGAGGTTTTCCTTGTCTACCACGAAGGCGGAACTTAGCAGGTGAGTATCGCTCAACGCACGTCGGATTTCCAGTTCCTTGCCAATGACGAAAGTGCTGTTGGTTCCCACAATTTTCAATTTGGAAATGCGACCACTCGTGCCGCGCTCCAGTGGTATGAGGTCGACAATCTGACCGAAGTCAATCTTCAACTTTTCGGACAGCAATTGTGCCACTTCTTCCTGCGAGTAGACCACCTCCCAGCGATAGAAATCGGTGGTTTCCTGATCATAGTTGCAGAGCACCTGGGCCAGCACTTCCTTATCATGGGTGTTGCAGAATGCGTCGGGCTCGGAGCCAATCCAATGTACGGCCTCCTTCTCCTGTGTGAGGTCGACAGGGGTACCGCCCTCACTGTCCCTGACCGAGACAAGGTATTTCTTCGGTTTGTTTTCCCAACAGTACTGGAACTCCTCGGTTTTTCCTCCACAACATTTGCTGAAGCGTGCGTCGCAGATGTCGCCATCACTGACGAGCAGTTGACCGCGGGTCGCTTTTACGGCCGCTGCCACATGGGGGTTGGTCACCCGGGTTATTCCTTGATAGCGTTGGCAATGGTCGTCGGCGCAGACATCGAAGAAGGTGTGGTCCTCACGGTCGTACCAACGGATGAGTTCCTCGTCGGTCTTGGTGAATGAGAAGAATCCGTCGTGATGGTTCTCGGCGTGTTCCTTGCGGTGCTTCAGCTGTGCCAGCAGCCAACTGCGGGAAATGACGGCATGAGCTTTGAGTAGCTCGGGCGTGGCTTTCTCGTTCATCTCACTTGAGATGACACTTTCCAGATAGCATTCCACGGGTAACTCGTTGATGGCATAGATGCTGTCGGCCTCGACGGTCAGGCGGAGTGTGCCGAGGAAGGTCTGTGTCTCTTTCCGTTCCCAGTGAAAGTTCACACCAATGGTGACATCGTAGAGCGAGAACGAGGCATCCTGGCAGGTCGGGTTGAACACCAGTTCGCGGTATTGGTTGCCATTCCAGAGAATACCTCCTTCATAGAATTCCACTTCCTGTCGGCCTTTCAGCCGTTCACCCTTGGCTTCATAGAGTTTATTGAGTGTGAACACGATTTTCTGCCCGCCGACGATGCCCACCTTCACCGTGGGTTCCGTCTCGTCGAAGAGTTGCTTCTGCTTGCTGTCGTGGTAAAGCAGTTTTTCCTCAATGGCCTTTGCTTCGCTGTCGGAGATGCTAACCTCTTGCAGTAGTGCCTGTGCCTGTTCGGCGGTAAGGTGTTGGAAATCGCTTTCACGCGGTGTGATGATGAGTCCCGCCATGTCAAGCGCCCCCGGACTGACGAGTATCTGATGCTCACCGTCCCTGAAATAGCAGTCGGGACGGTGTTTCTTTCGTGGGAACACCACGGAGGTGTAGGCATTGTTTTGCCGCCATGCCACGATGTTCAGCATGGGCTCCGGCTCGTCCTTCTCATGAGGCAATGCCTTGTAGAGTTGCCGGAAGAGTTGGTTGGCAGTTTCCTCGGTGTTGGCCTGCACCACAAAGGCGGGGCAGACATAGTCGGTGAGTCGTGCGATGTGTTCTTCCTCGTTCAGCGAGATAATCTTTTGTGCGTTTCTTCCCAGCCGCTGCCATCCGATCTGCAGGGGTAGGATGCCGCTCGAGCCGGCCTGCAGGTGCAGGTGGTCGGGAGCCGATGCGCCGCATTTCGGACCGTTATAGAATACCATCAGCGTCGGGTAGAGCGTTAGCAGGTGCTGCATGGTGGTGGCACACTCAAGAATATTCTGCGGTGTATGCTTTTTCGACGGGATGGTGTAGTGTGTCGGCAGGATGGGGAAGGGGTTCACGAGGAGTTCGAAGTGGGAGCCTATGCTTTTGGCGAACTGCTCCTCGGGCCGGTTTTTCTGGCAGAGGAAGCATGGTCGCTGCTCAATCGACTTCTTGTCAATGGCGGCTGCCGTTGAATTGATTCGTGCCGGGTTGAACTGCACCTTGAGAGTGTTCTCGCCGCAGATGAGTTCCCGCTGCTGTATGTTGGTGAGTTCGCGATAGTGCAGGCGGGCGGTTTCCCACAGTTCCACCTGACGGTTGAAGAAGCGTTGCAGTTCCTGCGAGTCTTCCGGCTTCTTCTCGTTGTTGGCGCGTTTCCGGTTCAGTTGAATGCGGGCCATGATTTCCATGGTGCGCAGGCGGTCCTTGTAGAGGTTGTTGGCGTTCACCCGTTCCTGACTGAGTGCCGCATCGCTGTTTCCTTCCCATCGGCGGCAGAGGTAGAGCTCGTCGTAGATGCGTCCTATCTTATATATACGCGAGAAGGCCAGCCCCATGGCGTAGTCCTCACCGTAGCTGGTGTTGGGGAACTGGAGTTGCCGCGCCACAGGGGTGAAGAATGCCCGTGGTGCTCCCAGGCCGTTTATGCGGAGCGCATTGTTGGGACCGTTCTGCTCGGTCCACTCGGCATGGTCGATGAGCCCGGGCGGCAAGGTTTCCAACTGGAAGTTGCACATGCGGTAGCTGCCCACAATCATGGCGGCATGCTGTTCGTGGAAGGCATCGACAATGCGCTGTAGCGTCTTGGGACCCGAATAGAGGTCGTCGCTGTCCAGTTGTACGGCAAACCGTCCGCAGCGAAGGTCGTTGATGGCCTCGTTCCAACAGCCGCCGATTCCCAGGTCGGTGCGTTGCGGGACAAGGTGGACGATTTGCGGGTGCAGCCTGGCCAGTTCCTCCACGATTGCGGTGGTGCCGTCGGTGCTGTGGTTGTCCACCACGATGATGTTGTATCTGAATCTTGTTTCCTGCTGGAGTGCGGAGCCGATGGCATCGGCAATGGTGCGTGCGCGATTGAAAACGGGGATGACCACGCTGGCCTCGATGTCGAAGACCTGCTCGTTGAAATCGGGTGCGGTGTAGAAGGTGGTGTCGACCAGGGCGTTTATCTGCGTGAGGTGCTCGGTGGCTACCTGCTCCATTTCCAGTTGTACTTCGCGGTTGCGGGGATTTACATAGTCGAACTGCTTCTCACCGCTCTTGCGATGGTCGTCGCACGAGGTGGTATAGAGCATCTCGTTCAAGTGGAACAGGAGTCCCTTCCTGCTCAGGAAGAGTCGCAAGTCGTACCATCCGGCGAATTGCCGCTCCGCCAATGGACTCTGTTGGGCATATTCCTTCAGCAGACTGGCGCGAACGAGCACCAGCGGACCGAAGTCGAAGTCGTCGCGTATGCTACCCTCGTAGTAGTCGATGGTGGGGTGCGCCACCAGTGTTGAAACCCCGTCTTCCTGCCGTTCTTCGCGGAAGTCGGTATAGACCATGGCGGCCTGGGTGCTCTCTGCCGCGGCGAGCAGGCGTTCGGGAGCGTTCTGCCCCAGGGCAATGGGTACGGGCTTCAGCAGGAGCAGGGCATAGTCGGCGTCCGCCATCTGTGCCATTTGCTGGAAAGTGCGGCCACTTTCCAGGCGGTCAACGACAAGTGCCTCGCCGTTCTTGCTCAGGGTGGACAGGTCGGCGGTGCTGTCGCCCACCAACAGGTGGATATGCTTGATGGCTTTGTTCCTGCTGAGGCTCTCCAGGAGCGGCAGCATCCGGTCCAGATTGCTGCAAGGCAGGAAACAGTCTATTCGTTCTCTCATGGCTGGTCGATTGGTGATTTCAATGCAAAAGTAATCATTTCATTTGAAAACAGGAAAAATAAATGGCGATTATCATGCTTTGGAATACATGGCTGTTGGCGGTTGAATGGGCATTCCAGACCAGCGCATAGCCCCTCTTTTCATAGGGACTTTTTCACGCTTCTGTATCCGCTTGAGTATCAATGGGTTGCATTTGGGGCCAAAATGCATCGCGTTTGAGGCCCAAACGGACGGTGAAAGAGCCCCAAATACATTGCGTTTGGGACTCTTTCAGAAAACGACCGTATTGAAGGAGGGAAATGGAAGGAGGAAGAAAAGCGAAAAAAACGGATAAAGCGGGACTATTCTTTTCCTGCTTCGATTTTTTGACTATCTTTGCCATGCAAATGCATAGAGGCAGAACAACCTGCCGTTGCTTGCACTTACCGCCATGGACACCACCAAACAGCGACTCCTTGGCTGCTCGCCCGACCAACTGCGGGCCCTTGCCGACAGCCTGAACCTTCCGCGATTTGCCGCAAGGCAGATGGCAGAGTGGCTCTACCGACACCATGTCGAAAGCATCGGGCAGATGACCAACCTCTCGAAAGAGGCTCGCCGGCTGCTGGACGAACGCTGCACCGTAGGCCTGATGGCTCCCATAGATGCACAATACTCGGCCGACGGAACCATCAAGTACCTCTTCCCGACGGAAAGCGGCAAGCAGGTGGAAACCGTCTTCATCCCCGACGGCGACCGTGCCACCCTGTGCGTTTCCTCACAAGTGGGCTGCAAGATGAACTGCCTCTTCTGCCAGACGGGCAAACAGGGCTTCGAGGGGCAACTCTCCGTGGCCGACATACTGAACCAGATCTGTGCCCTGCCCGAGCGCGAAAGGCTGACCAACATCGTATTCATGGGGCAGGGAGAGCCCATGGACAACCTTGACAATGTGCTCCGGGCCACCGAGGTGCTCACGGCGCCCTGGGGATTCGGCTGGAGTCCGCGCCGCATCACCGTCAGCACCGTGGGACTGCGCAGCAAACTGGAACGCTTCGTCCGCGAAAGCCAGTGCCACCTGGCCGTCAGCCTCCACTCGCCCTTCCCCGAAGAGCGCGAAAGGCTCATGCCGGCCGAGAAGGGTATGTCGCTCACGGAAATAGTACGGACGCTTCGGCAGTTCGACTTCGCCCACCAGCGGCGGCTCTCGTTCGAATACATCGTGTTCGGCGGGCTTAACGACTCCCCCCGGCACGCACAGGAACTGGTCAGGCTACTGAAAGGCACACCCTGCCGCATCAACCTGATACGCTTCCACCAGATACCCGATGTCCCCCTGAAGGGAGCCGGTGAGCAGACTATGGTGTGGTTCCGCGACTACCTGACGCAACACGGACTGACCACCACCATCCGCGCCTCTCGGGGACAAGACATCTACGCAGCCTGCGGACTGCTCACCACAGCAAAGAAACAACAAGACAAAACAACACTATAATGACAAGAAAACTAAGAATAGGCATCCCCCATGGCGACATCAATGCCATCGGTTATGAACTCATCTTCAAGACATTCAACTGTGAGGAAATCTTCGAACAGTGCACCCCCATCGTCTACGGCACGCCCAAAGCCGCCGCCTACCACCGCAACGCACTCGGTATGCAGCCGCTGTTCACCATCATCAATAGGGTGGAAGAGGTGAAGGACGGCAAACTCAACATCCTCACCACCATTGACGACGACCTGCGCTTTGAACTCGGTAAGCCTACCGGCGAAGCCGAAAAAATGGCAAAGACAGCCCTGGACAAGGCACTGGCCGACCTCCAGGAAGGCCATGTAGACCTGCTGGTGCTCACCCCCTCGGGACTGATTGACGGGCAGACACAGGAAGACTACATCGCCCGGCAACTGCAACAAGCCGACAACAGCCTTCTCATCCTCGTGGGTGAGCAGATGAAAGTGGCGCTCGCCACCCACCACCTGCCCATCGAGAAAGTGGCCGACGCCATAGACGAGGCACGCCTGGCTGGGAAAATAGAGCAGTTCATCCGCTCCCTGCGCCGTGATTTTCGCGTCGGCAAGCCCCGTATTGCCGTCCTGTCGCTGAACACAGCGGAAACGAACAGCAATGTCGACGGCGCAAAAGTGACTCCGGTGGTGCAGCAACTGCGAGAGAAAAACATCAATGCCTATGGCCCCTTCAACCCTGAAGACTTCTTTGCCAACCGCCAATATCAGGCCTTCGACGGTGTGCTGGCACTCTACGACGCACAGGCTACTATACCCTTCAGTTGCCTGAACGCAGAGAAGGGTGTCTACCTGCTGGCGGGCATGAACCATGTCGTGGCTTTCCCGCAGGTGACCGACCGCTATGAGAATGTAGGCAAGGGACTCGCCGACGAGGCCGCTTTCCGTAAAGCCGTATTCACCGCCATCGATGTCTATCGCCATCAAGGCGTCTACGACGAAGCATACGCCAACCCGCTGCCCAAACTCTACCGCGAGAAGCGCGACGAAAGCGAAAAAGTTAGGTTCAACATACCCAAGAAACACGAGGCCGCCGAGGAGAACGGGACTGACAACTAACCGATGAAATCAAAGTACCAAAACCTATTCTTTGCGTTCGGGTTACTGTTGCTGCTGGTCATGGCAATGCAACTCGACCTCAAGGAGGTGTGGAAAGGACTGCAGCATGCCGGCTACTGGTTCTTTGCCGTGATAGCCCTGTGGGCCTTTCTCTATGTGTTCAATGTGACAACCTGGTATCTCATCATCCGCAGTCAGGACGAAGGAGACTCGCCCCGGCCGTCGGACAAAATCTCGCTCCCCTGGCTCTATAAGGTCACCGTGTCGGGGTTTGCCCTGAACTACGCCACGCCCGGCGGGCTGATGGGCGGCGAACCCTATAAAATCATGGAACTGGCTCCCGTCATCGGCACCGAAAGGGCATCGTCGTCGGTCATCCTTCACACCATGACACACATTTTCAGTCACTTCTGGTTCTGGCTGCTTTCAGTGGCGCTCTTTCTCCTGTTCGAGCCGGTCAGCCTGCCCATGGCTTTTGTATTGTCCTGCACGACGCTGTTCTGCCTGCTGGGCATCTGGTTCTTCCAGAAGGGCTATCGCAGCGGACTGGCCAACCGAGTGATGCGCCTGCTGGGATACATCCCCTTCGTGAAGCGTTGGGCAAAAAAGTTCGTGGAGCAACATAAACAACAACTGGACACCATCGACAGCCAGATTGCGGCACTGCACAGCCAGAAGAGCCGTACCTTCGTAGCGGGCGTCCTCCTGGAACTCTCCTGCCGGCTGGCTTCGGCACTGGAAATATATTTCATTCTCAGGGTGCTCTCCGCCGATGTGAGCTATGCCAACTGCATACTCATCTTGGCGTTCACCTCCCTCTTGGCCAACCTGCTATTCTTCATGCCGCTACAACTCGGCGGACGGGAAGGCGGATTCCTGCTCTCCACAACCGGACTGGGACTTACAGTGAGCACGGGTGCTTTCGTGGCCCTCATCGTGAGGGTGCGTGAACTCTTTTGGACCGGGCTCGGACTGCTGCTCATAAAAATCAGTAACAGGAAAAAAGCAGGCGACCGTTTCCTCCAATAAGTTTTTTTTCAATTTTTTGGAAAGGAATTATCAAAAACTTTGAAGGGGAAACAAATAATTTTTATTACTTTTGTTGCAGTGAAGCGGACAACCGCCGTCACTCCAAACCTAAATTCCTGAAAAACAAAATCTTCACCTTATATGCACATAGCCATAGCAGGAAACATAGGAAGTGGCAAAACCACGCTGACCACCATGCTTTCGAAGCATTACGGCTGGGTGCCCCGATTCGAGTCGGTGGACTACAACCCCTATCTGGAAGACTACTACAAGGACATTCCCCGCTGGTCGTTCAATCTGGAGGTGTACTTCCTTAAACAGCGCTTTCGCGACCTGTTGGAAATCAGCCAGTCGTCGCAGACCATCATCCAGGACCGCTCCATCTTCGAGGGCGTCTATGTCTTTGCCGCCAACAATAAGGCAATGGGCAACATGGACGACCGCGATTTTGAAGCCTATATGGAACTCTTCGAGAACATGCTCACCATAGTGAAGTATCCAGACCTGATGATTTACCTGCAATCGAGCGTCTCCCACCTGGTGGCCAACATACAGAAGCGTGGCCGCGACTACGAACAGACCATGCCGCTGGAATACCTCTCCAACCTGAACCAACGATATGAGGACTTTATATTTAATAAGTATAAGGGCAAACTGATGGTGGTTGAGGTGGACAATATCGACTTCCAGAACAATCCGAAGGACTTCGCTGCCATCACAGACAAAATCGATGCACATCTGTTCGGACTCTTCCCCAGTGACATATAAGTCCTTCCACCGCAAGAAAATTAACTAAAACACTATACATTATGCACATCGCAATAGCCGGAAACATTGGTTGTGGCAAAACCACGCTGACCACCATGCTTGCAAGACGGTACGGCTGGGAACCCAGATTCGAACCCGTTGACAACAATCCCTACCTTGCCGACTTCTATGCCGACATGCCACGCTGGTCGTTCAATACCCAAATCTACTTCCTCAACAAGCGATTCAAGGAAGTGGTGGAAATCTCAAAATGCAAACATACCGTCATTCAGGATCGTACCATCTTCGAAGATGCTCGCATCTTTGCCCCCAACCTTCACGCACAGGGCATGATGTCCGACCGCGACTTTGAAAACTACACCGATCTCTTCGACCTGATGATATCGCTGGTGAGCCTGCCTGACCTGATGATCTATATAAAATCGAGCATTCCCAATCTGGTGGAACAGATACAAAAGCGCGGCCGCGACTTCGAACAGTCCATCAGAATAGACTATCTGGAAGGCCTCAATGCACGCTATGAGGAGTGGATAGCCACCTACAAAGGACGGCTGCTGGTAATTGACGGCGACAATGTGAAATTCGGGAACAATCCCTCCGACTTCCAGAAAGTGACTGACATGATCGACTCGCAGCTCTTCGGACTCTTCCCGTTTGAGGAGACCAAGTAGCTGCCAGCAACCACAAATACAATAAAAGTCCGCCTCCCTACAAAGGAAGCGGACTTGCTTTTTATGCAGCAACCATCCATTTTCTAAACTTTTCTGCAAAATTGGCAGACTTTTTGTGGGAAAAGCAGTAATTTTGTCAGCGATGAGAAATCCAGAAGAACTACAAAGTGTAAAACAGCGTTACGGGATAGTGGGTAACAGCACCGGCCTGAACCATGCGCTCGATGTCGCCTTGCAGGTGGCACCGACCGACCTCAGCGTACTCATACAGGGCGAGAGTGGCGTGGGAAAGGAAATCTTCCCCCGTATCATTCACGACAATTCGCCCCGCCGCCGAGAGAAATACTTCGCCATTAACTGCGGCTCCATTCCCGAAGGAACCATCGACAGCGAACTCTTCGGGCATGAAAAGGGCTCCTTCACGGGTGCTATCGGCGAAAGTGCCGGATACTTCGGAATAGCCAACAAAGGTACCATCTTCCTCGATGAGGTGGGTGAACTGCCGCTGGCCACCCAGGCACGGCTGCTCCGCGTGCTGGAAACCGGAGAATACATCCGTGTGGGAGGGCAGCAAGTGCTGAAGACCGATGTACGCGTGGTGGCCGCAACGAATGTTAATATGCGCAAGGCCATCAGCGAAGGACGCTTCAGGGAAGACCTGTACTACCGCCTTAACACCATCCCCATCCAAATACCAGCGCTCCGGGAGAGAGACAACGATGTGGTACTTCTGTTCCGTCTCTTTGCTATGCAGATGGCTGAAAAATACCGCTTGCCGCGCATCAGCCTCACCGAAGATGCCAAACAGTTGCTGAAACACTACAAGTGGCCGGGCAATGTCCGCGAACTCAAGAACATAACCGAGCAAATGTCAGTGCTTGCTCCAGAGCGAGAGATAACTGCTGAGGTATTGCGAAAATATATTCCCCAGGATCCAGAAAGCACACAGTTGGCTGTGGTCAATGGCGGTGGTAGCCATTCCTATGAGAATGAGCGCGAACTGCTCTACAAGATGCTCTACGAACTGGGGCAGAATGTGACCGACCTGCGCAAGGACATCAACTCCATTCGCAAGCAGATTGACGACAAGGTGGTGCTTTCCGAGGAGGCCAGCAGGCTTCAGGCACAGGCGCACTTCGATGTGCCGGCACCCAGCATTGTCGCCACTCACAATGCAGAGCAGGCCATCATGGACGCAGATGCCGTGGAGATAAGCGAACCTGAGTCGCTCAACCTGAACGATGTGGGACGAGTGATGGTGGAAAAGGCACTGGAACGAAATGGCGGCAACCGCAAGAAAGCCGCGCAGGAACTCGGAATCTCCGACCGGACACTCTACAGAAGAATCAAAGACTACGGACTCCTCAAGAACAACGAAGACGAATAATCCTTACGGAAATGAAACAATACTCCCTCTTGGCACGGCTCACAATGCTCGTAGCCCTCATCACCCTCTCGGCATGCTCCTTCCAAGGATATAAGTTCAACGGGGCAAGCATCGACTACACAAAAACCAAGACCATACAGCTGAACGACTTCATCAACCGCTCAAGTTATGTGTGGGGACCGATGGCGCCGATGTTGAACAACCAACTGAAAGACCATTTCGCCAACCATACCAAACTGATACAGGTGAAAAGGAACGGCGACCTCAAAATAGAAGGGGAGATAACGCAGTACTCCCAGCGCAACAAATCCGTCTCGTCTGAGGGGTATTCGGCACAGACCGAACTGCAGATGACTGTCAATGTCCGCTTCACAAACAATGTAAACCACGATGAAGACTTTGAACGCTCATTCTCGGCGACCACCACTTACGAGACAACACAAAGCCTTGCATCGGTGCAGGAAGAACTTGTGACACAGATGGTGGAGGAACTTGTAGACCAAATATTCAACGCAACAGTGGCCAACTGGTAACAGACAACAATGGACATTAATCATCTTATACACCATCCGGAACTGCTCGACCGCGACACACTTTACGAGTTGAGATCCTTGTTGGCACTGCATCCGTACTACCAGACGGCAAGGTTACTCATGTTGCAGAACCTTTACTTGCTCCACGACCCGACTTTTGATGAGGAACTGCGACGCTCGGCCATCTATATATTCAACCGCAAGAAACTCTTTGACCTCGTCGAAGGCAGGAAAACGGGCATCGCCAAACAGTCAAACGACCAAACAACCCAACGCCCCAGCGACCAAACACGCACCATTGACCTGATAGACGACTTCCTGCAGACCCTGCCGAAGGAGAAAATGCAAGAAACCGAGAAGAAGCGTAAGCCTACACCAGCCGACGCGGCAATTGACTATGTGGCTTATCTGCTTGAAACACAAAAGCAAGAGGAAGTAACCAAACGGGCAAACGACCAAACGACCAATCTGATTGACAACTTCCTCACCAAAGAAAAGGGACAGATGCATATTCCCGATTCTCCAAATGCATCCGCAGAACAGGATCCTGGAGAGCAAAATGAGTCCCCCGAATTCTTTACGGAAACCCTGGCTAAAATATACATCCGGCAAGGGCGATATCAGAAAGCACTTGAAATAATTCAGCAATTAAATTTGAATTATCCAAAAAAAAGTGCTTATTTTGCAGACCAAATCCGATTTTTAGAGAAATTGATTATTAATAACAACAAAATAAACAGTTAAGACAATGACAGGCATCTACACTTTATTCGTAGTATTTATCGTGCTCGTTTCGCTCCTGATGATTGTTATCGTGCTCATCCAGGAGTCAAAGGGTGGCGGACTTTCATCGCAGTTTTCAAGCGCAAATTCCGTGCTCGGAGTCCGCAAGACTACCAATAGCATTGAAAAACTTACTTGGGGACTTGCTGCCGCAATGGTTGTGCTCAACGTTATCTGTGCTTATGTGGCTCCGACGGCGCAGGCCGATACCAGTGTTTTGGAAAAAGCAGCCACTCAGACACAGACAACCAATCCCACAAACGCACAACCTTTTGATGCAGCACAGCCAGCAGCTCCTGAAGCACCGGCTCCCGCTCCTGCACCTGCACAATAAAAAAATAAAGCCATTTCTTTGCATATAAGCAAAAAAGGCTTAACTTTGCAACCGCTTTCGGAAACGGAAGCACATGGTGCCCGTAGTTCAGTTGGTTAGAGCGTCAGATTGTGGTTCTGAATGTCGTGGGTTCGAGTCCCACCGGGCACCCCAAGAGACATTGCCTTTTGGCGATGTCTCTTTTTTGTATACAATGCATACAGAACAGGCGTGTAAAGAAGTGATATGCATTTGGATGGATAGTAATGCAAATCAGGGCGGTTAACCAACTGGTTAACCGCCCTGATTGTTTTTTCACCTTATATATATTACGCGCGACTATTTCTTTAATGCCATGATTTTTGTGGGGCAGGCCTTCACGCACTTGCCGCACTTGATGCAGTCGGGGTGCAGGTAACCGACGGCTTGTCCGCGGCTTTCATAGGGCGTTAGCTGCATGGGGCAGACGCGGGCGCAACTCTTGCATCTCATCTGGCAACTGCTGTCAACATGTATGCACTTAAATCCCGCAGGCAGTTTGCCCTCTTTTGGCGATGCCCATGAGGAGAGGCTGCCCATCGGACAGAAGGAACACCAAGTACGGGGGGCGTAGATGAACGCCAGCGTAACACCCACAATGGTTGTCATCAGGATGATGTTCCAGAAAACTCTTCCCATTGCTCCCCAGTTACCCCAGGCGAAGTACATCTGCACACCGAACACGGTGAAGATGAAGAAAACCATGAACAGGCGAAAGCCGAAGGTACGGACAAAGCGTGGAATAGAACGGTGTGGCGAGTATTTGGAGATGAGCCGGTCGTACATGTTTCCTCTTGGGCACACATGTCCACACCACCAGCGGCCGCGGAAGACGGCGGTGGCAACCGGTTCGACCATGCAGATGAGGGCGATGAGCCCCACCGCAGGATAGAACCATCCGAGGATGAGGTAGGCAAAGAGTATCCAGTAGAAAGAAACGCCTGGAGTCTGGAAATGCCTGTGGAATGTTTTCTGTGTCATAATACCTTGTTCGCGGTAAGTTTATTTCTTTCGCTTGTCGATAATCTTTGTGTTTGGGTATTTCTGCGGGTCGAAGATGAACAGCGACTCGGGATATTCTCCCGTATTGAACTGGAGGAAACGGATGGTAATCCAAACTTGCAGGTATTTCAGTCGCAGTTGGATGGGCTGGTAGTTTTTTTTGCTTATCAATACCTCTCCCTTGCTGAAGAACCCTTTTTTCTTCTTGGGCTTCATGGTAATCTTCCAAAAATCTCCCATCGCCTCAAGTTCCAGTTGGCAGTCTTTCACCAGATTCAGTTGGTCGCCGATGCGGTTGCTCTGGTTGTTTTCCGGTTTCAGGATGGTCACGGAATTGTTTTTCTTGTTGAGCACCCATGCCGTGTATCCGTCGTTCCAAATGGTCTTGTCCGAAGTGTAGGTCACGGACTTATTGCCTTTGTATATAATTTCGCCTGCATAGGAGTACAATCCCAGTGCCTTCGCATGGAAACGCAACTTTACACCACCGGGATGTTGCACCAGTTGCAGCGTCCGGGTAATGATGTTCCGGGCCTGCGTCTCACTCTGGGCACAGGCAACTTTACCGCCGAATAACAGACATACAGTTATTAGCAGGATAAAGCGGTACATTCGCTCTCTTTGTTGCATGATTGGTTTTTCAGTAGAAAGTAATAAAGCCTCCTATTGGAGTGCAAAGATATAGTTTTTTTTCTTCTTTTCTTTCATTTCAAATTTTATTTCTATTTTTGTAATTCAACATGATAGTTCTATGTTGCGGAAGACAAATATGAAGCATCTTAGATTCCAATGCTTGTCAGGTCTCTTTCTGTTGCTGCTGCTCTGCGGTTGCGAGAAGAGGGTGTCGGATATCGGCGATGAGGGTGGTGGAGAAATAGAGGGCACCGGCCATCTGGTGTCCATCCAGGCTGTGTTGCCCCAGAATGTGCTGTACGAGAACGAATACGATGAAGCCTACACACCGCCGGCTTCCCTTGGCGATTATTTCCAGCGTGTCACTTTTGCCGTATTCCAGGATGGCGAGCGCCGCCATCTTGCCCATCAGCAGTCGGGCGGCAGCGATTTCGGCATCTATCAGGTACGGTTGGAAGAGGGCACCTACCAGTTGGTGATCATTGCGCACAACGGAACGGGCAACATTACTGTTACGAAGCCCGACGAAGTGAAGTTTCCTGACAACAAGGTGACCGAGACTTTCTATTGTTACGCCACGCTGACGGTGAGCGGCACCACCAGCAAGACCTACATACTGAAGCGTGCCGTGGCAAAGATACAGTTCTACTGCAAGGACCCGATGCCCGACAATGTGGCGCAAATGAAGTTCTACTACACAGGCGGCAGTAGCACTTTCAACGCTGTTACGGGGCTGGGATGCGTCAACTCCCGCCAGACCGAATACCGCACGGTAACTTCCGAAATGATAGGCCATCCTGTCGTATTCCCGCTTTTCACCTTCCCGCACGACACCAACGATGAGGTAAAGTTGGTGGTGACGGCCCTTGACGCTGCTGGCAACGAACTCCAGAAGGCCACCTACGAGACTGTCTCCATCGAATTGGACAATTCCACTATCGTGGAAAAATACTTCTTCACATCGTCCGACTACCAGGAATACGATGCACTGACCTTTACCTTGATAGACGATGCCGACTGGTCGGCCATTGACCGAGCCTATTGAAACAGCGATGATGCGATACCTGATAGACGATAAAGTGGCATCTCTGGACATGCGTGAGGCACTGAAGCGGGTCTCCGTCCAGCGTCGCGACAAGGCACTGCGCTATCACAGCGAGACACAGCGCCGTGAGTCGGTTGCCGCCTATCTGCTGCTTTGCCGGCTGCTCTCCGAGGAGTATGGAATAGAAGCGTATCCCACCTTCGAGGAGGCCACCAACGGCAAACCCTTCCTGGCCGGCTATCCTCACATACATTTCAATCTGAGCCACACGCGCGGCGTGGCGGCCTGTGTGGTGTCCGACGCTCCCGTAGGAATTGATGTGGAGCGCATCCGCCGCTACAACGACATGCTGGCACGCCGTGTGCTCAGCGAGAAGGAATACGGGTTGCTCAGCAACGCTGCGGAAAAGGGTGTGGAGTTCATCCGCATGTGGACCATGAAGGAGAGCCTGCTCAAACTGACGGGCGAAGGCATCCGGCGCGAACTCAACGGAGTGGATATCTTCGACGGGGCTTATGCCTTTCTCACCTCTGTCGACCGTGAAAAGCAATATGTCTGCACGGTGTGTGAAAGGCGGAATACTGAATACTGAAGACCAAAATGAACAAACCACAAATATAGGAATAGGATGAAAACAAGATTGTTACTACTCTCTCTCTTGCTGGCAGGCACACTGGGCTCCTTTGCCCAGCAGGAAGTGCCTGGGCGGCAGAACTTCGGCGGCAACCGCCCTGTAATCACACCGCTTCCTTGCATCATGATTGCCACCTACGATGCCGAGGGCACTCCCGATGTGATGATGGCAGCCTGGGGCGGTCAGTGTGGCTATCGCCAAATCTGCTTCAACCTGTCGGAGCACAAGACAACGGCCAACCTGCGCCTGAAGAAAGCCTTCACCGTAAGTTTTGCCACGAAGAAAACCGTGGTGGAATCCGACTATTTTGGCATCGTCTCGGCCAACGATGTGCCCGACAAGGTGCATCGTGCCGGTTTCACTGCTACGAAGAGCCCCAATGTCGATGCTCCCATCATCAACGAATATCCGCTCACACTGGAATGCCGCGTGGTGGAGATGTCCGAATCGGGCAGGGTAGTGGGCGAGATTGTCAACATGAGTGCCGATGCGTCCATACTCGATACCGACGGTAATATCGACCTGAGTCTGCTACAGCCCGTGGTCTTCGACTCTGCCGGCAACACCTATCGTGTGGTAGGTGATGTGGTAGGTGATGCATGGGGCTCGGGGAAGGCCATCAAGTAAGCTGGTTATCCATTCTGAAACAACTGCGAACCGATGAACGCCAACCATCCACAGCGTCTTCGCCTGCCGGCCGAATGGGAGCCGCAAGAGGCCGTCCAGTTGGCCTGGCCCCACGACGATACCGACTGGCTACCCTGCCTCGAAGAGATAACGGAAACCTACCTGCGGCTGACTGCCATCATTGCCGACCGTGAGCAGGTGGTCATTGTCACACCGGAACCCGATGTGGTGAAGGCGTTGCTTGCTCGGCGGCTCACGGCTGAGCAGCAGCGCAACATCACGCTGGTGGGATGTCCCACAAACGACACCTGGTCGCGCGACCATGCCGCCATCACACTGACCGGCAACGGCCATCGGCTGATGCTCGACTTCCGTTTCAACGGCTGGGGAGAGAAGTTCCCTTCAGCACTCGACAATCAGGTGAACAGTGTGCTGGCGGCGTGCAAGGTCTACGATGCCGACTGGCAGCAGCACCTCGACTTCGTACTGGAAGGCGGTTCGATAGAATCTGACGGGAAAGGAACCCTGCTCACCACGAGCCAGTGCCTGCTGGCACCCCATCGCAACCAACCACTCACACAGGAAGATATTGAGCGGCAGTTGTGCCACCGGTTGTGCGTGGACAGGGTGCTGTGGCTGGACCATGGCAACCTCGACGGCGACGACACCGACGGCCATATCGACACCATTGCCCGATTTGCACCTGCCGATACCATTGTCTATCAAGGGTGCCGCAATGCCGCCGACAGCCAATATGCCGACCTGCAGCAGATGGTACAGCAGTTGGAGGCGTTCCGCACGGCCGAGGGGCAGCCCTTCCGACTGCTCGAACTTCCCATGCCGCGCCCGCTGTTCGACGGCGACGGACAGCGCTTGCCGGCCACCTATGCCAACTTCCTGGTGCTGAACGGTGCGGTGGTATGCCCCACCTATGCCGACGAAGCGGCCGACCGGCGTGCGCAGGAGGTGCTCGCAGAGGCTTTCCCGGACAGGGAGATAATCCCACTCGACGCCCGTAGCATCATCCTTCAGCATGGTTCGGTCCACTGCATCACCATGCAGATACCACAAGAAGGCAGTCAAACGACTAAGCAACCAAACGATCAAACAACTCCATTAACATGAAAATAGGAATCATTCAGCAACACAACACCGACGACAGGCTCGACAATATGCAGCGGCTGGCAGCCAAGATTGCATCGCTGGCCGGGCGCGGTGCCCAGCTCATCGTTTTGCAGGAACTGCACAACGGCCTTTATTTCTGCCAGGAAGAGCAGGTGGACAACTTCGACCAGGCCGAGCCCATACCCGGCCCCTCCACCGAATTCTTCGGCAATCTGGCGCGGAAGCATCATGTGGTCATCGTGGCATCGCTCTTCGAGCGCCGTGCGGCGGGACTCTACCACAACACGGCGGTGGTGCTCGACAGCGACGGCAGCATGGCGGGCAAGTACCGCAAGATGCACATCCCCGACGATCCTGGCTACTACGAGAAATTCTATTTCACCCCTGGCGACCTCGGATTCCGCCCCATCCAGACCTCACTGGGCCGGTTGGGCGTCTTGGTTTGCTGGGACCAGTGGTACCCCGAGGCTGCCCGCCTCATGGCACTGCAAGGGGCAGAACTGCTCATCTATCCCACAGCCATCGGCTACGAACCCAACGACGACCCTGCGGAGCAGGAACGGCAGCGTGAAGCCTGGACTACCGTGCAGCGCGGTCATGCCGTTGCCAACGGGCTCCCCGTGGTCAGTGTCAATCGGGTGGGGTTTGAACCAGAGCCCGGCCATCCAGGTCATGGCATACAGTTCTGGGGCTCTTCCATGGTGGTGGGACCGCAGGGCGAGTTCATCCATCGCGCCCCTGCCGACCAGGAAGCAGCCGAAGTGGTGGAGGTCGACTTGGCGCACAGCGAACAGGTGCGCCGGTGGTGGCCGTTTTTCCGCGACCGTCGCATTGATGCGTACGGAAATTTGCTGGCACGCTTTGCCGACGAGCAGCCCCCTAAACTGCCAAACGACTAAACGACCGAACAGCCCAGTTAGGCATGTTTTTTACGGCAGCAAAACAGTCGTTTTCCGAAAGAGCCCCAGTTGCAATGCAACCGGGGCCCTTTCGCGTTGCGTTTGGGCTCCAAACGGAGTATGTTTGGGGCTCTTTTGAAAAGCCGCTGTATTGTGCTGACTCTCAGAGAGTTGCAAAACGGTATTTTTGAAAAGCTTCGGGGATGTTACAAAGAAAACGGTTTGACCTCCGGAGGTCAAACCGTTTTGCGTGAAGTAGGGACGATCGGGCTCGAACCGATGACCTCTGCAATGTGACTGCAGCGCTCTAAACCAGCTGGGCTACGCCCCTAATTCGTCGGTAAGCGGATGCAAAAATACGGCGAAAAGCTTATTCTGGCAAAATTATCGGGACAAATTTTTTACAAAAAAATTGCGATATAGGGAAAAACTTGTACTTTTGCAGTCACTTTTCTGGGGTTGACTGGATTTGACGGCAAGCCGGAATGGTATGTAAGCACGCGGAGTTGCGGCTGTAAACTCCTAAATCTATGTGGCCGACAAATTAATTGGCAACAACAAGTTTGCTCTCGCTGCCTAATCGAAGTACAGTAGATTACTGGCTTAATTCCGTCACAAGGTGATGGAACGGGACATCGCTCCGAGGATGTTTTTCCGAATCACGAGGAACAAGCGGTGCTCATCACAATCGGAAATAGTGCGGGTGTGCCTCGCCGCCCGTATGAAATCTTAGAGGATAAGGCAGTGGTTGGTGGTCCAGGTCTTGCCGCTGCACGAAAACCAAAGGCTGGAATAAGCGTGTAGAAAGCATATGGTTTCCTTGTTCGGACGCGGGTTCGACTCCCGCCAGCTCCACTTTGACACGGGCATCGGCTGTGGCCGGTGCCCGTGCCTTCGTTATGCGTGGTCTCACCCGCGGCGGGTTCTTTCTCCACTTTGTTATGAAAGCGTCACAGTTGTGCCGAGCGCGACTCCCGCCAGCTCCACTCCGAGACGGGCACACGGCCACAGCTGGTGCCCGTTTCTTCTTGACAGTTATGTCATTTTTAGCCTCAAGGAGAGCAGATGACAGTTCTTCAAGTGTTAATTTGTCTTAAAACTTATTATAATTATAAAAAAATTCACTTTCCAGCGGGGCTTATTTTTCGGTTGTAACGACTTTATTTTTTATTTTTATACCGCCAAAATTGGGATTACCACCGATGAGGCTGATTGATGCGTCTGCTATAACTATGTGATAAACGAAGTAATATATTTTTCTTTTTCATTTATTTATTCACTTAAAAACAAACTATTATGGCATTAAGACCACTTCCACAAATGTCGCTCATGGAATCCGTGAAGACATGTTATCAAAAGTATTTCACCTTCTCTGGCCGTGCTCGTCGCTCGGAGTTCTGGTGGTTCTATCTGTGTGCAGGTGTTGTTCAGACCGTGCTCTTGGGCATTGTCCGTCACTTCCACACAGCAGCCGCCGAGGCATTCACAAAGGACCTCACGCTTGACAACTTCAGCGAAATGTACGACAAGGCACATGCACTGGATCAGCAGTATCAGCTTTACTACATCATTGTCCTCGTAGTAATCCTGGTTCTCTTCACCATTCCTCTGCTGGCAGCTCACGCACGCCGTCTGCACGACATCGGCAAGAGCGGATACCTGCTCTTCCTCTATCTGTTGTGCGGTGTAGGTGGATTGATTCCTCTGTTCATGTGCATCAAGGATGGCGAGCCCGTTGCAAACCAGTATGGGGAGTCTCCCAAGTATGTGGAGGAAGTATAGCAAGGCATTGCAAGGCTGAAAAATAAAGGGACTGCGGTTGTAGCCCCTTTTTTCATGTCCGCAATGCGGCCGTGCGGACTATCATGGGACGGATTTTGCCGTGCATTTGTTTTTTATTACTTTTGCGGTCATGAAACAACATCAATCCATCATCATCTGTTTATTGCTTTCGGCGGTAATGGCCTGCCTCTCAGGCTGCCGTCCCAAGAGTACCAACCGTCCGCTGATAGGCGGCATCCGTACTGCAGCGGAACTTCCCGACGGCGAGATTGCCGTGGCAGAGAAGGGTGAGGAGACCGCACCTCAGCGGCAGCGCACCGCCGTCACACGCTACGAACTGCCTGCTCCCGTAGCCGGTGAGATCCGACTGGAGCGGAAAGGCTATACAGTATCATATAATACGGACACCCGCTGTCCCAACTGGGTGGCCTGGCACCTGACAAAGAACCACACTTACGGCAACTCCCAGCGCTCGCAGAGCATGTTCAAGGAGGACACCAGTGTTCCGAGAAGGCGTGCCACCCTTGACGACTACTACAATTCGCGCTACGATCGTGGCCACATGTGCCCTGCCGGCGACAACAAGTGGGACGACAAGGCCATGGAACAGACATTCCTCCTGACAAACATCTGTCCGCAAAACCACGGGCTGAACAAATATGAATGGAACGATGTGGAGATGCTCTGCCGCACATGGGCACGCCGCTACGGCGCCGTTGATGTGGTGTGCGGACCGGTCTACTACGACAATGTTCCTCCACGCACCATCGGTTTCAACAAGGTACGCGTGCCGGACGCCTTCTTCAAGGTGGTGCTCTGCCGTCAGCAAGCAGGCAAGGCCATCGGATTCCTCTATCGCAACGAGGGCAAGAAGCAACCCATGGAGGATGCAGTCTACACCGTGGACCAGATAGAACAGCTGACGGGCTACGACTTCTTCCCCGCACTGGACGATGCTACGGAAAACCGCGTGGAGGCCAACAGTACCCTCAGCGAGTGGTAGAAATAGAAAAAAATCAGGCTCCCTTTGGTCTTTTCGCAACTTATTCCTATCTTTGCAGCCACATAAAATAATGCTTAACGCGTGAAAATCAAAGAGGTAATTGCTGCCCTTGAACTTGTCGCGCCTCTGCCCTTGCAGGAAGACTTCGATAATGCCGGCCTGCAAGTTGGATTGACAGAAGCCGAAGTGTCAGGGGCATTATTGTGTCTGGACATAACGGAAAGCGTCATAGACGAAGCCATCCGGCTGCATTGCAACCTGATCGTGTCCCACCATCCGCTCATCTTCCACAAACTGAGCCAGGTGGTCGGTGCCACATTTGTGGAGCGTTGCGTCATGAAAGCACTGAAAAACGATATCGTCATCATGGCGATGCACACCAATCTCGACAACGCCGAGGGTGGTGTCAACTTCAAGATAGCCGAGCGGATAGGCCTGTCCAAGGTCGCTTTCCTGACACCGCGACAGTTGGACGCCCTTACCTATGGCTCGGGAGTGGTAGGCAAACTGCCCGCACCCCTTGCTGCTGCCGACTTCCTGCAAATGCTGAAAGAACGCTTCGAAGTGGAATGCCTGCAGTGTAACGAACTCCTGCAGCGCAACATCCGCCGTGTGGCCATCTGTGGCGGTGCCGGTTCATTCCTGCTCGACGAGGCCTTGCAGGCCGGAGCCGATGCTTTCGTCACCGGAGAGATGCACTATCATGAATACTTCGGCCACGAACAGGACATCCAGATTGCCGTGATGGGACACTATCAGAGCGAGCAATTCACCAGCCAACTGCTCCAGGAAATCATCCAGCGGAGTTGTCCCGGCGTCAAAACCTATGTCACGACCATAAAGACCAATCCCATACACTATGTGTAAGAAACACATCTAAAATATAAAATCAAACAACTATGGCAAAAAAAGAAATCAAACCCATGACCGTTGAAGAGCGTCTGAAAACGCTTTATCAGTTGCAGTCCACCCTGTCTGGTATTGACGAGAAGCGTGCCATCCGCGGAGAACTTCCCTTAGAGGTGAAAGACCTGGAAGACGAACTGGAAGGATTGTCCACCCGCATTGACAAACTTGAAACCGAAATCAAGGAGTTCAACGATGCCATCGTACAGCGCAAGGGCGACATTGAGCGTGCACAGGCCAATGTAAACCGTTATGAAGAACAGCTCAACGATGTGAAGAACAATCGCCAGTACGATGTGCTGACTAAGGAAATAGAGTATCAGAAACTTGAGATTGACCTCTGCAACAAGAAAATCGGCGAGGCACAGACACGCATTAAGGAGCGCACCGAAGACCTGAATAATGCCAAGCAGCTGCGCGAGGAGCGCCAGGCCGACCTCGACCAGAAGCGCGGTGAACTGGACGAAATCCTCCGCGAGACCGCCGAAGAGGAGGAACAGCTGCGCGAAAAAGCTGCGAAACTGGAAGATAAGATTGACCCCCGTCTGCTCAGCAGCTTCAAGCGCATCCGCAAGAATGCCCGCAACGGCCTCGGTATCGTCTATGTTCAGCGTGATGCTTGCGGTGGCTGCTTTGCCAAAATCCCGCCACAGCGGCAACTGGACATCAAGATGCACAAGAAGATTCTGGTGTGCGAATACTGCGGCCGTATCCTCATCGACCCGGAACTGGCTGGCGTTGAGACGGCAAAGCCCGCTGAGGAAAAACCCAAGCGCCGGAAATCAACCCGTAAGGCAAAGACAGAAGAGTAGAAACCTTGTCTAAGGTACTCCGCAGAAATAGGAAAAGAGTCCCATGCAGCAGTTGCTGTGGGACTCTTTTCTTTATGGTTGTTGGGGTGGTGTAACTGAGTGTTGGCGGTGCTACGAAAGCCCCCGGGCCTTGTAGATGCGCTCCTTGGCGGCATTGATTTCCTGGAATTTCTTCTCGGCAGCCTTCTTCACATCTTCGCCCAGTGTGGAAACGCGGTCGGGATGGTGCCGCAGTGCCATCTTGCGGTAGGCTGCCTTCACCTCTGCGTCGGTGGCATTCTTGGAAATGCCCAGCACCTGATAGGCATCTTCCAGATTGTCCTTCTCAAGGTGCAGCATGGAATTGAGGTCCTGTTCGGAGAGTCCCAGCCAGAGCGTAACCTCTTTCAGTGCCTGTATTTCGGTCGGGTCGACCGTCCCGTCGGCCTGCGCAATCACCGCCAGCAGGTTCAGCAGTTGCAGCCGTTGGTAGACATTCAGTTCGCGCCTGAGTTGCTGGCAGCACATCAGGATGGTTTGGCGGAACTGCATCGCCCCCTGCCGCTTCTGCTGTTCGAAGAGTTGCAGCAGTATGCGTTCGCCCTCCCGTTCGGCCTGGGCATTGAAAGTTTGCCGCAGGAACCGCCGAACGCACTCCATTTCCGAGTGCATGATGCGTCCGTCGGCACGGATGATGTAGCTCGACAGGGCCATGAGCGAGAACAGGAAGGTGTCGCGTTGGCGTTGTGCTTGCGAGTAGTTATCGTAAGTGGTGGTGCTTTCCGGTTCCCGGCTGGCAGCCATGTCGCTGCTGGCGGCATCGAAGAGTGAGCCCAGCACGAACCCGGCCAGTGCTCCGATGGGGCCGCCGATGATGATGAAACCCAGAATGGAGCCAATCCATTTTCCTGAAGCCATAGGTTGAATATTGCGTGTTTGATGTGACTTTTTACGACACGAAAATAACAAAATACAACAAATGGAAGATATTTTAAGATAAGATTTTTGTGAAGATTGGTTATTTTTGCGTTCATTATGCGAATACCTTATATATTTATTATGTCTCTGTTGCTGCTGACTGCCCCCCTTGGCGGGCACGCCCAGGACAGAAACGATTCCACGGATGTGTTTTTCCGTCACCTTGAATTGAACGAAGTGATTGTCACCGGACTTACCAGCCAGACCAAGTTCCGCGACTCGGCCACGCCCATGAGCCTTGTCCCGGCACGGGAACTGCGCCAGACGGCGTCGACCAACATCGTCGATGCCATCAGCAACCAGCCCGGCGTGTCGCAGATAACCACGGGCAGCGGCATCTCCAAGCCCGTCATCCGTGGCTTGGGCTACAATCGTGTGGTCGTGGTGGCCGACGGTGTAAGGCAGGAAGGGCAGCAATGGGGCGACGAGCACGGCGTGGAAATAGATGCGAACGATGTCGGGTCGGTGGAAATCCTGAAAGGGCCTGCCAGCCTGATGTATGGCTCCGACGCCATTGCCGGTGTGCTCGTGATGCGCCAGCAACCCCTGCTCATGGAAGGGGAGCGCCGTTTGCAGTTGACCGGTGAGCACCAAAGCAACAACGGATTGTTTGGTGGGTCGGTCAATTTCGAGGGAAGACAACGGCATACGGTATGGAACATCCGCTTCTCCGACAAGGCTGCCCATGCCTATAAGAATAGGTTCGACCGCTGGGTTGCCGGCTCACAGTATGCCGAGCGGGCCTTTTCGGCCATGCTGGGCACGGAGCGTCGCTGGGGTTTTTCGCGGTTGAAACTGAGCCACTATATTCAGACACCGAGCATAGTGGAGGGCGAGCGTGACGAAGTCACCGGACTGCTGGTGAGCAACACCAATCGGCTGACTACCTACGGGCATACCCTTCCGTTCCAGCGCGTGGCCCATACAAAGGCCGTCAGCGACAATATGCTCCGACTGAAACACGGCGAACTGAAGGCACTGGTGGCCTATCAGTTGAACAACCGGCGGGAGTATGAGGAGCGGCAGGATGTGTACGACCTCCGGATGATGCTCCACACGCTGACCTTCGATGTCCGTTATCTCTCCGACGACATGGCAGGCTGGAAGGCAACGCTCGGGACCAGCGGCATGTACCAGCACTCGCTGAACAAGGGTGAGGAACGCCTTGTCCCCGACAACCACCTGTTTGAGGCGGGTGCCTTCGGCATGCTCAGCCGCGAGGTGGGGCAGTGGGTGTTCAGTGGGGGGCTGCGCTTCGACCGGCGCCATCTGCACGCCTCAGCCTACGAGGAAGACGGAGCCTGGCGTTTCACTGACTTCACGCGCCACTTCAGCGGACTGACCGGTAGTCTGGGGGCTGTCTGGCATCTGGGCAGCCACTGGAACATGCGGATGAACCTCTCGCGTGGCTATCGTGCGCCGAACATCAGCGAACTGGGTGCCAACGGGGTGCACGAAGGAACGCAGCGATATGAGCGTGGAAACCACGACCTCAAACCGGAATACAGCCTGCAACTGGACTACGGGCTGGACTTTTCCAGTCAGTACCTCTCGGCACAACTCATGCTCTTTGCCAACCGGATGGACCATTACATCTATGCGGAGCGGTCGTTGGAGCAGACTTCGGAAGGCCTGCCCGTCTACGATTTCCGGCAGACGAAAGCGCAGTTGCTGGGACTGGAGGCACTCTTCGACTATCATCCCGTGCATCGGCTGCACCTCTATTCGGCCTTCTCCTATGTCCATGCCGTGGCCAGGGGCGTTGCCGACGATGCCCGCCACCTGCCGCTCACACCGGCACCGCGTTGGTATTCGGAGGTGAAATGGGAACTGACCCACCACGGAAGGACGCTCAACAATGCATGGATGGCATGCACCGTCGACTGCAACCTCCGTCAGAACTGCATCTATGCGGTGAACCAGACGGAGACCCCCACGCCGTCGTACACCCTCCTGCACCTCTCGGCAGGCACCGATGTGCTGCTGAACAAGCGGAAAGTGGCAGAACTGACGCTGGCCGTCAGCAACCTGACCAACCGCGCCTACCAACACCACCTGAGCCGTCTGAAATACACCGACTGGAACAACGCCACCCAGCGGCAGGGCGTCTTCAACATGGGACGGAACATCGTGCTGAAAATCCTGGTTCCGGTACAACTGTAGAAAAGAAGAAAAGGGAAATCCCGCAGTTTACAGCAAGTCTGCAAATTGCGGGATTTCTTGTAGGAAGTGGTAGGCGTTAGCCGCTGCATCGTACCGGCAACAGTAGTGTTCCATGCCGTTCGACACCACCAGGTAGGGCACTTTCAGCAGTCGGTTGTAGGCACTTATTTGTTCGAAAACCCGTCGCGTAATCCTGATATCCGGTGCCTTGTATTCCACAATCATCCTCGGCTGCATGCTGCGGTCGTACAAAACGGTGTCGGCCCGCAGCTTCTTGTCGCCCGACGGCAGGCTCACCTCGTTGGCAAGCAGGGTAGCAGGGTAGCCCAAATGCTCCGTCAGGTAATGGACAAAGTGCTGACGCACCCACTCCTCGGGTGTCAGCGCCACATAGCGCCGCCGCAACACATCGAATATCTGCGGGTGCTGCTCGTCACCGCGGAGGCGCATCTCGAACGGAGGAAGGTTCAGGGCATTCATCTGCTTACGGATTCTTATGCACCACAAAGGTACGAATAAACGAGCGCAAATGAAAGAAAGACAACAAAGTTTCTTCGTTTCTTTGCCGAGTGAGAGTACCTTCGGCGCAGCCAGAGTCCGAATAAACGAGCGCAAACGAGCAAATGACGACCGACACTTTTACGCCCTTGTAACCATTTGATTTGCAACGAGTTGCATTTGAGCCTCAAATAGACTGTGTTTGAGCCCCAAACACACGCTGTTTGAGCCCCAAACGCACCACATCTGAGCCTCAATCGGAAAACCACCGCAAAAGGCCGCCTCTGAAAGCAGTGAAAACTTTTGTCGCGAAGAATGTCATGGATTATGATAGGAGACTGTCATTCCCAGTTTGTTTTTGTTGTGGCAGATGCCCGTAATTTTTTATAATGATGAAAAATTACATGTCTATACTATTGTCATTCGTATAATTTTTCTATCTTCGCTATTAGAATTACCGTGCTAACCAGTAGAAAATAGTAATTAATGTTCAATATATTTACCACACAATCAATACTGAAGCAAACAATAGCCAGCGAATCTGAAAAGCCGAAAAAAGAACAATCGCTTTTTTTCCGAGTTTTGAAGGCTCGGAAAAAGGTTTTTGTCTCGACTGAACATTCCGACCAGCAATGGCAAGAAGAGCTACATGATAAGTACGGCATTATAGTGAATGTCCAAAAATCAGCATACATAAGCAGTCTCCAAACTTATCCGGAAAAGATGCTTGAAAATCCCTCTTCATTGTTCGTGTTGGAACTTTCGCCTGCAGAATGTCTGGCAATAGAGAAAAACTATGGTGTATTATGCCGTAGCGGAGCAAATATAAACCTATCGCTTTTGATAGACATGAACGATGAGCACACTACGACCGAGCATGAGCCTTTGGCCAAAGGATGGGCCACTGTGTTTAATGATGTGGTTAAATTGCCGTCTAATTCATTGCTCATTTGTGACCGATATCTTTTTTCCTTTAGGTATGCAAAGGCAGGTAATGGATTTATCAATGTAAAAGAAATACTCACTGAGTTATTGCCTTCAGAATTGAATACTGACTATCATGTAACAATAGTTTTTGATCCGACTGCAATAAACCGATCCTATACATTTAAGAATATAGTCACAGAACTCTACAAATTGAAAAACTTTTTACGGAAAGAATATCCAATCTATTTAGAGGTGCTTGGACTTTGTCCAGACCATCCTATTTACACTAGACTGCACAACCGTCGTATCGTTTCAAATTATTTCATAGTGAAGGCCGAGCACAAGATTGCGGCATTCGATAAAAACATTGGAACAGTATCGCAAAGCATAACACCGCAGGCATTGTTTACCTTAGACAGCCTAAATCGCCAATCATCACCACCTTTAAAATCAATAGAGCAGATTGTTGCGACACTGAAAGAGTTTTCAAAATTTCTTGCCAGCAATTATATTCATAGTACCTACATCTATGCTTTGGAAGGAGAAATAAAAGAGCGATGTCTGGGATTTAAAAATAGAATGTTGAAATAGTATAAAAATATATATGTTATGGAAAATAAAGTAAAAATAGGCCGTACTGATTTTTTGAAGTTGAAGAAATCATATTCCTTCTTCATGATACCGTTTTATTATGAAGACGATTTCCAACCAGATTCGAAATGGATGCCAGAGTCAAACAGACTCGTATCTGATGAAGGAAGTTATCTGTATCCATACATCATGTCTTTTTTACAAGGGCAGTTGGAAAATTCAGATGAGAATAAAGACAACCTTAAGATATACGGGTTGGATGAATCACATGTTTTTTACAAACAATTTTGGAGGAAATTTTCAGTTGCTCCCTTACTTGCATGTATAGATGAGAAAACGGAGGAAACAATAGCCTTTACAATGCAAGGATCCAGTATCCATGGCTTTTTCGCTCCACATATATTCCTTTATGCTTCAGCGAAAATAGGAATTCTTACTTTCTGCATAAGATTGTCGGGAGAGGACAATAGCATAGAGACATTAGAGCAGTTAAACAATAAATTGCATAAACTTGACGGGCAAAAAGTTCGATGCGTTTGCCCATCATTTGTAATTAGCCCCAATTTAAAAGAGGATATAAAGTCCATCAAGGAAGATGAACTTAAGAGAATGCGAACAATGATAGAACCGCACTGTCCATCGCAAGAGTTCACATGGAATATTCGTACATTGATAGATGCCCTTGTTCCTCAAGATTCTCCTTTATGTGGTTGGCACCTTTTTATCCCTGCACGAACACATCTGTTTACCTTTTGCACAATAGAAAACCCGCAAATGGATAGTGATACAGAGATATTAACGGAGTTGGTGCGCTTGTCGAAATGTGAAAATCACAAGTATTCCATTTGTTCCGATCAGGAGCAAGACTCCATCTTAAAGACTTTTCAAAACATTTATGTGGCCTCTTCTATTGAGGGAAGTGCCATGATGGCCATTCCGCAAGAAGAAAGTGCAGGCTTCGTAAACGCTATGGACGGAGAAGTGCTTTTCAGATATTTATGGATATATATGCTAGCAATGATTCAGCGGTTTACGCTTTTCAATATAGACCGGTGTTTGACAAGTCTTGATAATATTGACCATGACGCATTCGACAAAATCTTAAACGAGGAGAACAGCAAAAAGTTGTGGGATTTGCTGAAGATAATAAGAAGAGTGAAGGTCAACTGTTATTTTACGGATATTTCTCCTTTCTCTCAACATAATAAATTCTATCATCACTGTTGTCGTAGGCTTCATGTCATTTCAAACTATGAAGGCATCAGCCAAAAGATTCATATATTGAATCAGACCATTTCCCACGATGTACAGGAATTGATAAAGCACAATGAGGAAAAAACGGAAAAAGGGCAGAGGCGACTGAACATTGTCGTAGGCATATTGACCGGTTTTCAGGTGGCAGAGGTAATTTATTCTTTTGCAAGACACTCTCATCTTGATATTTTTAGGGACTACAGCATCTGGTGGGCATTGCTGGCTTTGATTGTTTGCTGTTTCTTTGTCCTTTGTGTTGTCATGAACTGGGATTGTATTGCAAATTGGACAAGAAATATTTATCGTCGAAAAGAAAGGAAAGAATAAACAAACTAAATAACCTAAATTAATATATTATATATGGAGAAACAGAGAAGGCGTCAGACCCGAGATTTTAGTATCCGTCTGACAGGTAAGTATGTGTTTGGTGCTTACTTTAATATGGCACAAGCAAATTTTGTGAAGACGATAGTCCATATATTGCCAATTGTTGGTATAGGTGGAAATTATCAGGAAAATCAAGTAGGCAAAATGCTGCATGCTTTGTGGCTTATAACAGCAGGTAAAGCCCAGGAACTTGACTCACAAGAGAAGGAATGGGAGAAAAAGCTTCGTCTAAATCCAGAAAAACAATTGCAATTACAAAAACTGCTTTTTAAGCATTTTCCTGTGTTGAATCCGATGATGGCAGATGTTGCCAATTACAGGGCATACCTTAAAGACCAGAAGTCTAAAGTGAAGACAGACAAAGATACTTTTGAGCAAATGAGAGGTGTTTCGGTAGCCGACTGTTTGGAGATGTTCTATCTCATGGCAGTAACATTGAATGATTGCCGGAATTTCTATACCCACAAGAATCCATACAATAGCGAGGAAGAACTGAAAAAACAATACAAGCATCAAGAACGGATAGCCCAGAAATTAGATAAAGTTGTAGTGGCAAGCCGCCGTGTTTATAAAGAAAGGGAAGGGTTGCTTCCTACAGAAATGGAATTTCTCACAGGTATTGACCACATGCATCCGGTTGTTGTAAAGGATGAAAACGGGCAAGTGGTGAAAGACAAGAATGAGAAAGTCATAAAACAATTTAAAGAGTATGACGATTTCTATTTCAGGATAACAGGGGAACGGACTATAAATGAGAACTCAAAAGAAAAAGCTGTGGCTCTTTCCGATTTTGGCCTTCTTTATTTTTGTGTACAGTTCTTGTCAAAGCCTTATGCAAAACTATTTATGGATGAGGCACGACTTTTTGAATTTAGTCCGTTTACAGATGAAGAAAACATTATTTTGCAGGAGATGTTGTGTATCTATCGAATCAGGATGCCCAAACCGCATCGTATAGATAGTAAAGACAGCAAGACGGCATTAGCAATGGACATTTTCCAGGAACTCCGGCGTTGCCCGATGAAATTGTATAATCTTTTCGACAAGAATGCACAAGGTTTTTTCCATGATGTGGTAAGACGGCAAAACTCTCATACTGATGATGTTTCCAAAAGACTGCGCCATGGTGACCGCTTTCCACATCTTGCCTTGAGACTTATAGATGAAGAAGGCATTTTCAAGCGCATTCGTTTTCAGTTACGATTAGGCTCTTTCCGTTTCAAATTCTACGACAAGAAATGTATTGACGGCCGTGAACGGGTTCGACGCATCCAGAAAGAAATAAATGGCTATGGTCGCCTTCAGGAAGTCAATGACAAACGATTTGAAAAATGGGGGGACATGATTCAGCAACATGAGGAAAAATCCGTGAAATTAGAGCATGAAGACCTCTATCTGGACTTGGATCAATTCCCACAAGACACGGCAGAATCATCACCATATATAACAGATCGCCGACCTGCGTACAATATCCATGCAAACCGTATCGGACTGTTCTGGGAAGACAGTCAGAATCCTAATGATTTTGTATATTTTGATGTCAATAAAATGTATATGCCAGAACTGAAAGTCAGTGACGGAAAAGCTCCCATCAAAATGCCTGCTCCTCGTGCCTTCCTGAGTGTTCATGAACTGCCGGCAATGCTTTTTTACGAATACCTCAGAACGCAACAAAAAGAAAAACTTCCATCGGCAGAACAAATTATCATCGATTGTGAAGCATATTATCGCCGCTTCTTCAATGATGTGGAAACTGGCAGACTGAAACCATTCCCAAAAGCGAAGGATTTCCGTCAGCATCTTGCCGAGGAATATCCCAACCTTCGTTTTTCTGATATTCCACAAAAAATATTGCTTTATTTATGTAGTCAGGGATGGAGGTATGAGAATAGGCCCGAAACATCACAAGAACGCTTACTTCGTAAAACGATTCAGCATCTGGAAGAGAGAGAAGTGAGGATTCAGCGACGACTGGAACGCTATAAAGAGGACAGAGAACAGATAGGCAGCGACGACAATAAATTCGAGAAAAAAGGATTCGTTGATGTAAGGCATGGAGCTTTGGCGCGATATCTGGCAAAAAGCCTGATGGAATGGCAGCCCTCGAAAGATGGAAAAGGACATGATAAACTAACAGGCATAAACTACAATGTTTTAACATCTTATTTGGCAACTTTGGGATCATTCGCATCTCAAACTGATGAAACGGAAGTATCTTCATTATGGCAGGTCATGAAAGATGCAAACCTTATCGATGGAAATAATCCGCATCCATTTATTGGAAAGGTTTTGCAGAAGTGTAATCGTAATATTGAAGAACTGTACCTTCACTACCTTGAAGAAGAAATAGAACATATCCGCTCATGTCATAAAAATTTGAAAGAGAAGTTATTCCAGGGCTTATCTTGCCTGCCGTTTGTTCATCATGAGCGTCTGCGTTACCATGGTCTTTGGAATGAAGAAATGCGCGCATTGGCAGGGAGATATGAGTCCGTGCAACTTCCAGATGGATTGTTTACCCGTTATATTCTTGAGATTCTTCAAAAGCATTATGCTGACAATGCAGATTTGCAAAAAGCGTTAAACTTGAAAGTTCCAGAAAAGTCGAACCCCAACAGGAATATTACATTCTTGATTTCACGCTTCTATGAACTTGAACTTCACGATGCTCCCCAGCCATATTATATTTCGGACAAGCCATTGGCTATGGATAATGACGGAAGGCAGGAGGAATATTCTTTCAAACGCGCATATGAATTGTTTTCTATTTTAGATAATAAGAAACAACTTACATCAGATGAGATACAAAAACGATTGACAGCAAAACTATTGGACAATGAGGGAAGGCCTATTCCTGAACTGGGCAAGCGAGGGAAAGCAGCAATGGATACACAAGAAAATATCATCTGGCAACGGAAAATTGCAAAAGAGATTGAAAGTTATATAAACAGCTTGAGTGATAAAGACTTGAAAATACCACTGAATTGCAAAAAAGAGAAAAAAGAGGAAGAGCGGAACAAGAGAAAAGAAGCACTGGCTAACCGGTTAAAGTCGCAAATAAAAGACATTAAAAACACAGAACGCCAGATTCTTCGCTACAGAACACAAGACATGGTCTTATTCTTAATGGCCAAGGATGCGTTTGTCCGAATCATGGATGAGCAAGGAAATGATGTGAATTGGGACAATCTGTGCCTTGCCAAGGTTTGCGATGATGGATTCTTGCGTCAGGCTTTCACTTTCCAAATACCAGTTCTGATTGGTGATGAGACCATCTACATAGAACAAGAAAACATGTCCATGGTGAACTATGGGGAGCTCCGCCAGATTCTAGCAGATGACCGATTGGAGAGCCTGCTTAAAAACATTGCGGAGAATATCGAGCCTAATACGAAAGGAAAGAAAATTATACGATACACTGATCTTATGAGCGAACTTGCGGCTTACGATAGAATACGCTCAACGGTTTTCAAGCTCATTCAACAGATAGAGCAGTTTGTCTTGGATAAATTTGATTATCTTGCAGACCCGACAAAAGAAGATTTCTGGGAAAACAAAAGTTTGCCTAAGCGTAATAGCTTTAAGGCAATGATAGAGCTTATAGACCGTTTAAACGATAAGCCGTTAACACCTTCCGAACGCTCTCTGATTATTGCTATTAGGAATGCATTTGGACATAATACATACAAAGTGGACCTTTCTCAAATTAGAGATGTGAGACATCTCCCAGAAGTTGCAAGGGGAATCTTAAAACATTTGGAAACCTTGGTGGGATAGATTACGCATTTCAAATATAAATGTTATATGTCGTTTCAATTCAATCTCCTCTGTCAAGTCCCTCGCCTTTATCATGCATGGAGCATGGTGAAGGCGAAGGGATCAGCTGGTGGTATTGATGGCGTATCCATCATAGAATTCGAGAAACAGAAACGAAAAGAAATACCAAAATTAGCCGATGAATTAAAACAACGATTATGGAAACCGCAACCATATGTTGAGATAAGTGTTTCGAAGTCAAAAGACCCTAATGAAATCAGGAAATTAGGAATGACGGCTGTACGCGACAAAATCGTGCAGTTGGCTATCAAAGAAATTATCGAACCCCGTTATGAGCGGATATTCTTAAATAACAGTTATGCCTATCGGCCTGGTAAAGGTGCAACGAAAGCAATTAGACGAGTGTTGTCAGAATGCAAGAAAACGCAATACCAGTATGTCTTGAATTTAGACATAGACAAATTCTTTGACGAAATTGACCACAACATCCTTCAGAAGCGTCTTGCTGCTACAGGTATTGATGCTGAGATTATTCGTCTCATCATGTTGTGTGTAAAGATGGGAAAGGTAAAGCAAGGTAGCAGAGAATGGATTGAAGAAGAAAGCGGGACTCCTCAAGGGGCAATTCTTTCACCAATTCTCTCAAATCTTTATCTCCATTCGTTCGACCAGTTCGCTGTTAGCAGGAATGTTCCATATGTACGCTATGCAGATGATTTCCTCTTTCTTACGGAAACGAAAGAGCACGCAGAAGAAATTCTTGCCAAGACTGAAACTTATCTAAAAGATAAACTGAATCTGTCTCTCAATCAGCCACCATCCATTATTCCGTTGGATGAAAGTTTCAACTATTTAGGCCTAACATTCAATCGTCGCAATATAACTATTACAACCCAAAAGAGAGAAATTCTTTTCGACAGGATTTCCTCTCTTGATTTTGGAATTGATGGCCTTGAACCTAAAAGCGTAAAAACATGGGATGGAATAAGTAATTACTATGGTAAACTGCTACCACAATCGGAGTTGGAACTTCTTGACGCTGAGCTAATTCGCCGCTTGTATATTGTTTTGCGCGAAGGAAGCACGGTTTTTAGAAACCAGTCAAACCTTCAATACGCACTTGGAACGATTTCCTTTTTGAGCCAATTGTATCAGCAAAAGAAAAAACAGTTATGTACAGATTTGCTCGCAGAATACGCCATACTCAAAGTAAAGGACAAAAGTGAAGCCGATGAAAAGGTAAATAAAAAAATCATCCAGCAACGAAAGAAAGAATACCGGAAAAAAGAATCTGAAACCAGTGGGTTGCTTGTCAATAAGCCTGGTACTTTTATAGGCTTGTCCAGTAGAGGTATAACAATATCGCAAAAGGGAAAAGTCTTGGCATATTATCATCCGGACAACTTGTCGCAAGTCGTCATTACAGGTAAGGGCGTTTCGCTTTCATCTAACATCATTGATTTTTGCCTTACTAAGAAAATCCCGATAGATTTTTTTGATTCTCAAGGAGCGCATCTTGGCTCCATTATGACCTCTAAATATCTGCAGGCGACATTATGGGCGAAGCAAGCGGAAGCAGATGATGTGTTAAAACATACAATAGCCGCATCGATTATTACAGGAAAAATTAAAAATCAATTTGCACTTTTAAAGTATTTCAACAAATATCACAAATTACACTACCCGCAGCTACAGCCAAAGATGCAAGCGATGGAGCAGGCCGTAGAAAATTATTTTTCCTGGAAAAAGGTGGCCAAGCTGGTCTCTGCGGATTTTATGCAGGAACTGATTGGGCATGAATCGCAAATAGCAATAAAATATTGGGACTACATTAGGGAACTTTTTTCCGATGACTTGACAACCTTTGAACGGAGAGAACACCAAGGTGCTAAAGATTTGGTGAACTCAATGCTTAATTACGGATATGCTATTCTCTATGTAAGGATATGGCAAGCACTTCTCGCTGCGAAATTGAATCCCTACGAAAGTTTAATTCATGTTCCCAGAGAAGGAATGCCTACATTGGTATACGATGTAATTGAGTTGTTCAGAAGTCAAGTTGTAGATCGAGTCGTGATTTCTCTCATCCAAAAAGGGCACAGCTTGCAGGTACACAATGGACTTCTCACCGATGAGACACGGCAACTATTAGTGAAAGCTATTATGGAACGGTTAGCTCGATACGAGAAGTTTTTAGGACAAGAAATGAGATTGGAGCAAATCATTTTGAAACAGGCAAAACAGTTGGCAAAGGCATTTGACGGAAAAGAAATGTTCAAGCCTTATGTCGCTAAATGGTAGTCCTCTATAATATTATAATAAGGTATGAGTAAAAAACATTTTTATGTAGTAACTTACGATATAGGCAATGACAAGCGCAGAGTGAAAGTTGTGAAACTAATGGAAGCAATAGGAACACGAATGAATTTTAGTGTATTTGAGTGTATGCTCACAGATGTGCAGTATCGAACTATGTGCAGGAAACTTGAAAAGTTGATTGTAAAACGAGAAGACTGGGTTAACATCTATCCAATATGCACCGAATGTTATGCGCGAATAAGATATATTCCAGACATTACAAAGAAAGAGCCCGTGAAAATAACAGTAGTATAGGTAGTGAATTTTAGATAGAGATATGGTTATGGGCATTTGCGAAAAAGCAAAAACGCCGTCATCCCCCATTTATAAACAGCTTCTTTGAATTATAGACAACACGGACTCGATAAAAATTTTTCGCAAACATAAAAAAACACTTCTCTTGAAGGATTTCTTGCGAAAAACACATAATTTTGCATAGTTAAAACAAGCGATAATTAAGACCATTTTTCGCAAGAGTAGAGTTGATGAAAAATCTTATAAGGAATTTGCGAAGCACTGTTGTGTATGTAATTAATTGATATTAAATATGTTAGACCAGAGCCAATTCGTTAAACCAATCATTTGCATATGGGAAATAGAACCATTTTCGAAAATTATGCTTTTGTGCAAGCTAATTGCTTACAAGGCAAAGAGTTTGGCGGGTTGAAAAGAAAGCTCCCCTGTCAAAAAAGTTCTCTAAAAGCTTATGAACAAGAGGGTTGTAGAAGCTTATCAAATGGATAAGCATGACAACTTCGTGCTCTCCTTCCGTCAACTCCGATATTGGGTTGTAGAAGCTTATCAAATGGATAAGCATGACAACACAAGCGACAGAGTTTGTCCGTTTCGTTCAAAAGTTGTAGAAGCTTATCAAATGGATAAGCATGACAACCTTTTGCACTCATAGTTGAACTAATTTTGAATTGAGTTGTAGAAGCTTATCAAATGGATAAGCATGACAACTCTTTCCGATCTCGGCACTACTTTCCTGATATTTGTTGTAGAAGCTTATCAAATGGATAAGCATGACAACTCAGGTTAAACGCTCTTTCGGCGTTAAATACTCCGATGTAGAAGCTTATCAAATGGATAAGCATGACAACAGGAACTTTTACTTCAATGATCTGCTGTACTTTAAGTTGTAGAAGCTTATCAAATGGATAAGCATGACAACTCATTCATCCAGAAGACACCCTGAGTTACGCTGCGTTGTAGAAGCTTATCAAATGGATAAGCATGACAACAGGTGAGACTAACTACTGCAGCGGCCAGCATCCCGTTGTAGAAGCTTATCAAATGGATAAGCATGACAACACATTTACTATTGCTTTCTCACTGCTGAAATTAGTTGTAGAAGCTTATCAAATGGATAAGCATGACAACCCAGAACACGTTCACTGTATCTTGTATTATCGGCGTTGTAGAAGCTTATCAAATGGATAAGCATGACAACTTACTGAAACTGTCGTTACAGTAAATTCGTGGCAAGTTGTAGAAGCTTATCAAATGGATAAGCATGACAACTTCAAACTTGATGACGGTTTTCGGCGTACCTAGTTGTAGAAGCTTATCAAATGGATAAGCATGACAACTGAATAGTGCCTACCATAATTTTAATGGTAGGTTAGAGTCACAGTCTATCGAAAGCAGAGGCTGACTAAAAAGGGCAAAACAAAAGAAGCCTGACGGAGTGTTCCGTCAGGCTTCTTTGTGAGATATCGAAAGTTACTTTATATAGAAATCATCGACAAGATGTAGGGTGGCGCGGGTTCGGGTAATGGCAGTATAGAGCCATTGATAAGTCTCTTTCGTTGGATTGAGCGTAATGTTGCGGGGCACATGCACGAAGACCTCGTCCCACTCACCGCCCTGCGACTTGTGGCAGGTGATGGCATAGCCATAAACACAGCGCAACGCATTCAGATAGGGGTCATCCATCATCTTTTGGTAGAAGCCACGATTATTTTTCTGGGTAATACCTTCGGCTCTCATACGGTAAATGAAGTCGATGAACAATTCTTGTTGCTGATGGCTATTAAGATTTAACCGCGACTGATAGAGCAGTTCCTCAAGAATGAGAGTGGAAAAAGTCTCTTCTGTGAACAATTCTTTCACCTTGACTTGGCGAAAGGTCATCAGTGCCCTTACCTCTGTGCGATTGGAGATTTCTTCCACAACAACCATGTCGCCGTTCATCAATCCTGTCTGACGGTTGTTTTGGACAACCATCAACAAATCGCCAACCTCAAGCCGGCCTGAAGTGTGCCCTAACTTGTTGCGGATGATGGTGGACAAGTCGCCACAGGCCTTGTTGCTGCGACAAATGCAGATGGAACTGTTATAGCCTTTGGTGCGTAGTTTTTCAACATATTGGTCAATCATCATATCCAGATTGACATGGTATTGAATGTTCTGAAATTGGCGGAATGGCAGAAAACCCCACAATTGTTGGGTGTGGTGTGACTTGTCGGCCGGGGCCTTGGCGTAGAAACCTCGCAAAAGCTTGGATGCATTGACAATTCCGTTGTTGTCGCTCTGGCGCATTATCTCGGTCAGTTTTGTTTCTTGGGTTCCTAAATGATAATGCTCTTCAATGTATTCTTTCATCAAAGCAGGAGAATAATACTCTTCCAATGGTGGCAACTGACACGGGTCGCCTACAAAGATAAACTTGCTGCCTGAACGCTGATCGTAGTCGAGAAGGTCTTTTAACAGCCTTCCACTTCCAAATTTTGCTTGCGTGACATCTTTGGAAGCAACATCGGAAATCATGGAAGACTCATCAATGATGTATATCATCTCAGGTGTACTGACCATGTCAAGCGTCGCCGTCTCGAAAACAAGGAAAAGTTGTCCGTTTTGGTCTACTCTTATTTCTTCATGCTCATCAAATTCTTTATTAAGACCGTTAAATGCATATATCATGGAATGGATGGTGCAAGTATTCCCATTCATACCGGATAGGTTTGCCAATACCTTTGCTGCACGGCCTGTAGATGCCAATAAACGGTAATTTCGTTTCAATACATTCAGGTGCTTAATTAGAAATCTCATCAGCGTGGTCTTTCCTGTGCCTGCATAACCTTTCAAAATAAATACGCGTTTGTCTGGATTGTCAATGAAATCAAGTATCTCGTTCAAAACATTCTCCTGACTTTTGGTCAAAACAATCTCATGGTTCTTTTTATCTCTATTTTCCATTGATGTATGTTTTTCATTGTGAAACAAAAGTATGAAAAGATTTGGGATTGTCCAAGGTCAACAATAATAATGTTCAAATTTCTTATGTGTTACAACTGTGACTTCGCCGAGTTTCCTCGAACCTCGGCATAAAAAAGAAAACTTTTCTTTCTTCTGCACCCGTTTTTTCGTAACTTTGGCACAAATTATCGGAAAAAGAATATGGCAGAAAAGGGTAGTGGTCCTACTTTCGAAGGCATTATGCGCGACCTGGAGCAGAAGAAATATGCTCCGGCTTACATACTTATGGGCGAAGAATCGTACTTCATCGACCGTATTTCCGACTATATCGTGAACAATGTGCTCGGTGAAAGCGAAAGAGATTTCAACCAGGACATTGTCTACGGCCTGGAAACGAATCCCAATCAGGTGATCCTCATGGCACGCGGCTATCCCATGATGGCCGAGCATAGGGTAGTGGTGGTGAAGGAAGCACAGGGAATGCAGAACCTAAACAACCTAAAGGCCTATTTCGAGGGTAAGATACAGCCTACGACCATACTCGTCCTGTGCTATAAAAACGGCAAGATTGACCGCAGAAAAGAGCTCATAAAGCGGGCGGAGTCTGCCGGAGCGGTGGTCTTTGAGAGCAAAAAACTGTACGATAGGGATCTTCCACCCTTCATCAATCAGTATGTGAAGACCAAAAAAGCGTCTATCGACACCAAATCTGCCGGAATGCTGGCCGATCATGTCGGTACAGACTTGAACCGACTGCTTTCTGAAATAGACAAGCTCCTTTCGCTCCTGCCCGACGACCAGAAAAAAATAACACCGGAACTGGTGGAAAGACATGTCGGGGTTAGCAAGGATTTTAACAGGTATGAACTTCGAAACGCAGTAATAAATCGCGACATTTTAAAAGCAAATAAAATAGTAAAATATTTTGACAAGAATCCAAAGTCCGGCTCCATCTATATCATGGTGCCTGAGCTTTATGGTTTTTTCTCAAATCTGATGATTGCACACTATGCTCCGAACAAAAATTCCGTGAGAGATCTGGCACAATATCTTGGCCTTGACAAAGAGTGGAAAGCCAGGGAATATGTCACGGGAATGAGAAATTATAATGCCATGAAGACCATGCAGATCATCCGGAAAATTCATGAGATGGCAGCCATGAGTAAGGGAGTAGGGAGCAGGGCAGAGGCTGGAGAACTCATGCAGGAGCTCATTTATTTCATCATGCATTGATAAAAATAGTGTAATTTTTTTGCCGAAATAATGTAAAAATAGGGTCGAAAATAGCCTTTCGACCCTATTTTTGTGCCTAAAATCGGTAAAAATAGGTGGAAAATTCCCCATTTTTGGCATCGAAAAAAACTCTTTTCGAAATTATTCTCAACAGAAAAAAGTCTTTTGAAATACCGATGAATAGGGGATTTCATTCACTTTTTACTGCTTCCAGAATCGAAAATTTTCCATCGAATGCATTTCTGTTCGAATCTATCAAAAAATAGAGAAAATTACAGTTGATTTGCATTCAAAAATCTACAATTAACTAAATTTAGCAAATACAAATCAAAATCCACACACAGCGACATTTTCACAACAACAATACAGTATTGCATTTACAAACCAAAGATCAAACCGCAAGACGCCGACGAAAGTGCGAACGGTTTGAATTTGCAAAGCCAAATAATTCCGTTTAAATTTTCGAAGTTATAATTATGCAGCGATTGTTTTATGACGATAAATATCTGTAAGTCAGACAAATATGCTTCAATTTCTATATTTACTACATTACTATAGAGTCTAATGGATGCATAAAAAGCCTTTTTTTCTTCTTTTTCTTTTCAATAAACACAGATACGGAATTTTCAATCAAATAGTTAGCAATTCCAAACTCTACAAATTTACTTTGTCCATTTTAGGCGCTTTTAATTCCCAAACCTAATATTTCTGTCAAATTACCCGGTTTTTGATTTTGCAATTTAAATTTTAAGTTTTATTTCAAATAATTTAGATAAAAGAATTTCTTTTGATTTGTTGTACTTGAAGAAAATTTATATTACCTTTGTAGATGTTATCATTTCGGGCATATTTTTGCCCTTGATTGAATTTTTTTTTGAAAAATGAAAGACAGGATTAGACAGATTATGGAGAGTCAAAACATGACTCAAAAAACCTTTTCTGAGTTTATCGGAAAATCTCAGGGAACTATCAGTAGTATTTTCACTGGTCGGACGAGGGCAACCTTGGACATCATTGAAGCCATCAAGCAAAAATTTCCCCAGCTCTCTACCGAGTGGTTGATTTTTGGTACTGGTGAAATGTATGCTCAGAATCTGACTGATGGAACTGTTTCAGAGGACGGCAGCACTTCTACTCCATCGGAGCCTCTTCTGAATTTTGATGTTACTGAAGCTGAAAAACCAATTTCTGAAAATAGTAAAAAAACTTTACAACATCAGCACGATGAATTAGTAAAAATACTTGACAAGCCAGCAAGGAAGATAAAGGAGATTCGCGTTTTCTACGATGATCAGACTTGGGAAACCTTTGTTCCGCAGAAAGAGAAGTTGCAGCCACAAAGGATGCGACTTTTTTTGTTCCCAGCAGGCAGACCGGATATGTTTTCCTGCAAAAAACTTTGCCAAAATCAAGAAAATCAGCCACTTTTCAATAAAAATGTTACATCGGGATGGCTTCATTCGCCGAAAAAGCGTATATTTGTACACCTTAATTATATACACATGCGTACGCGCGTGTGGGAAAATCAGAATAAGACTTCAATAGCAAAAAAGACTTTTTTAATCAAGCCGTGAGGCCAACACAACAATGGTAAAAGCATCAGAAACCCCCAACGACGGTTTCCTTTCAGAAGAAAAGGAAACCCAGTACCCGGCAAACGAATTATCTCCAGAACACAAGGATGACGCAGAACAACCCGTTCGCGCCCGTCGTCCGCGCATTCGTATCCAACGCAACGCCGAAAGACCCACGCGTCCGGAGCGTACCAGCTTCCGCCCAGAGGGCTTCGGACAGGCATTTGGCAATCAGGACGACCGCGGGCAGCAACGCTTCGACCGGCCAAGATACAACCGCTACGGCGACAATGGGCGCAACGAGTACCAGCATTCACGCCCTACATACAACCGTCCACGCTATAACGAGCAGGAAGGAGACGAACAACCGTCCTACCGCCGTCCGCGTCCCTACCAGCCACAGGCGAAGGACTACCGTCCCCGCACACCGCGCCCACAGCAGGAAGGCTATCCGCAGCGCCATCCTCAGGGCTACCGTCCCCGCTACGGACAGGAGGAACATGAAAACGGCTTCCGTCCATACAGGAACGAAGAGCAGCAGGGCTACCAGCCGCACGGAGGATACCGTCGGCCGCAACAGCGCCGTCCCTACCGCCAGCACACGGCCGACTACGACCCCAATGCCAAGTACAGCCTGAAAAAACGCATCGAATACCGCGAGGAACATTTCGATCCGAACGAGCCCATCCGGCTCAACAAGTTCATCGCCAACGCCGGACTCTGCTCGCGTCGCGAGGCCGATGAATACATACAGAGCGGGCTCATTACCGTCAACGGAGTGGCAGTCACCGAACTGGGAACCAAGGTTCTCCGTACTGACGAAGTGCGCTACAACGGCGAACTCGTCACGCTTGAGAAGAAAGTGTATGTCTTGCTCAACAAGCCCAAGGGCTATGTCACTACCAGCGACGACCCGGAACAGCGCAAGACAGTGCTCGACCTGGTGAAGGACGCCTGCCCCGAGCGCATCTATCCCGTCGGACGGCTCGACCGCAACACCACTGGCGTTCTGCTCTTGACCAACGACGGCGACCTCGCCAGCAAACTGACACACCCCAAGTTCCTCAAGAAAAAAATCTATCATGTATTCCTCGACAAGAACCTTACCGCTCACGACCTGCAGCAGATAGCCGAGGGTATCGAACTTGAGGACGGAGAAATACACGCCGATGCCATCGAGTATGTCGACGAAAAGGACAAAACACAGGTGGGACTGGAAATCCACAGCGGCAAGAACCGCATTGTCCGCCGCATCTTCGAGAGCCTGGGCTACCATGTGGTCAAACTCGACCGTGTGCAGTTCGCCGGCCTGACAAAGAAAAATGTACGCCGCGGCGACTGGCGTTTCCTCACCGAGAAGGAGGTGGATATGCTCCGCATGGGTGCATTTGAATAAACAGATAAAGCAGCAAACAGATATGAAAAGAGCAAAAGTTATCGACATTCTGCAACGGACTGACTTCGGTGCAGAGGTCAATGTAAAGGGATGGGTACGCACACACCGCAGCAGTAAGGTGGTCGATTTCATTGCCGTGAACGACGGTTCTACCATAAAGAATGTACAAGTGGTTGTCGATCCGGCCAAGTTCGATGCCGAGATGCTCAAGCAAATCACCACGGGAGCCTGCATCTCCGCCACGGGAACACTCGTGGAGAGCCAAGGTGCCGGTCAGACTTCCGAGATACAGTGCACCGAACTGAAGATTTACGGGCTCTGCCCCGGCGACTATCCCATGCAGAAGAAGGGACAGTCGTTCGAATACATGCGTCAGCATGCTCATCTCCGGCTCCGTACCAACACATTCGGTGCCGTCATGCGCATCCGCCACAACATGGCCATCGCCATCCACCAGTACTTCCACGAGCACGGATTCTTCTATTTCCATACACCAATTATTACCGCCAGCGACTGCGAGGGAGCCGGGCAAATGTTCCAGGTGACCACGAAGAACCTCTATAAACTGGAAAAGGACGCAGAGGGAAAGATTGTCTACGACGACGACTTCTTCGGAAAACCGACCAGCCTGACCGTCAGCGGCCAGCTCGAAGGCGAGCTCGGAGCCACCGCTCTGGGCCAGATCTATACTTTCGGGCCTACCTTCCGCGCCGAGAATTCAAACACACCGCGCCACTTGGCAGAGTTTTGGATGATTGAACCGGAGGTGGCTTTCCTCGACAAAGAGGGGCTGATGGACCTTGAGGAGGACTTCATCAAATATTGTGTGCGCTGGGCTCTTGACAACTGCAAGGACGACTTGGAGTTCCTCAACAAGATGATCGACAAGACACTCCTGGAGCGTCTCGAGGGCGTTGTTAAGGAGGAGTTTGTCCGCTTGCCCTATACCGAAGGCATTGCAATACTGGAAGAGGCTGTGAAAAACGGGAAGAAGTTCGAGTTCCCTGTGGCTTGGGGTATGGACCTGGCCAGTGAACACGAACGATTCCTGGTGGAGGAACACTTCAAGAAGCCCGTTATCATGACCGACTATCCCAAGGACATCAAGGCATTCTACATGAAGATAAATGCTGACGAAAGGACAGTTCAGGGCACGGATGTACTTTTCCCGCAGATTGGAGAGATCATCGGCGGTTCTGTCCGGGAGGAAGACTATGACAAGCTGATGGGCGAAATCGACCGCCGTCAGATTCCTATGAAGGACATGTGGTGGTATCTCGATACCCGCAAGTACGGAAGTTGCCCGCATGCAGGATTCGGCCTGGGTTTCGAACGCCTCATTCTCTTTGTCACAGGCATGCAGAATATCCGTGATGTAATACCTTTCCCGCGCACTCCGAAGAACGCAGAATTCTAATTGGCGCAGGCAAGAAAAAGCCTCTCCGGGCAACAATGGTTGTCGGGAGAGGCTTTTTTTGTTGAGCAGAAGTGTTATGTTCTGATTATGTCTTTCACCACTTCGCCTGCAATTATCAGTCCTGCCGTGGCCGGAACGAAGGCGTTGCTGGCCGGAACGGGCCGCGCCTTGTTCTCGAGCATGACCTTTTCCATGGGTTCCAGCGGCGGTTCCTTGCTATAGACGACCTTCAGTTGTCCGATGCCCAGTTTGCGCAGCTTCTTGCGAAGGACCTTAGCCAGCGGGTCGATGTCGGTCTGATAGATGTCGGCCACGCAGAAGGCGGAAGCTTCCATCTTGTTGGCAGCGCCCATGCTGCTGATGATTGGTATACCGTGTTCGTGACATCGGCGAATCAGTTCCAGCTTAGCCGTTACGGTATCGACACAGTCCACTACATAGTTATAGGCTGTCAGGTCCACCTGATCGGCCACTTCGGGGAGGTAGAACATGGCATGCGGCACCACTTTGCAGTTCGGATTGATGTCTGTAATGCGCTCAGTGGCTACCTGAACCTTCTTTTTCCCTACGGTGGAATGCAGGGCGATAATTTGCCTGTTGAGGTTGCTCAAACTCACTTCATCGTTGTCGAAGAGGTCGAGTGCCCCCACGCCGCTGCGTGCCAGTGCTTCCACCGCATAGCCGCCGACGCCTCCCACGCCGAAGACTGCCACCCTCGCCTGTTGCAGGCGGGTCAGGGCATCGCTGCCGATGAGCAGTTCCAGTCGGGAGAATTGTTCGTTCATGGTTGTCAGGTCAGTTGTATGTGGTCGTCGAAAATCAGGATGAGGCGTCGCCGGTAGAGGTCGCCCACGGCACGCTTGAAGGCCTTTTTGCTCACATGGAACATCTGTTTGATATCTTCGGCGTCGCTTTTGTCGCTCAAGTTGCATACCCCCTGATGTTCTTGCAGGTAGCGGAGGAGTTGCCCGGCAAACTGTTCGGTGTGCTGCCTGCCCGCAGGTTGCAGCGAGACATCAATTTTCCCGTCGGGCCGCACCTGGGCGATGTAGCCTTTCAAGCGGTCGCCTGTGTGTATGTCCTGGTAGATTTGGTCTTCGTAGAGCAGTGCACCGAACTGGTTGTCGACAATGACTTTGAAGCCTAAGTCGGTTTTCTGCCACACCAGCAGGTTTGCTTCCTGCCCAGGAGTGTAGTCGGGACGGTCGTGGCTTAGGTAGTGTTCCACTTTTGCCGAGGCCATAATGCGGTAGGAACTCTCGTCAATGGTAACATAGACAATGTAGCCCTTACCTTTCTCCATGCGCATTTTCTGCTCGCGGAAGGGGCAGAACAGGTCTTTCATGAGCCCCCAGTCGAGGAAGGCTCCGAACTGGTTTACCCAGCTGCACTGCAGGAAAGCGAACTCTCCCACCCGTGCCTTGGGCTGTTCCGTGGTGGCAACGACGCGTTCTTCCTGGTCTAGGTAGAGGAACACTTCTATTTCCTGACCGACGGTCATTTCGGGTGTCACATACCTTTTGGGCAGGAGTATGTCGCCGGCACGGCCTCCGTCAAGGTACAAGCCGAACTCAACATGTCGCAGGATGCGCAGTCGGTTGAAGTCGCCAAGCAGTAGTTTTGCCATGTTCCGTGTCGTTATTCGTTAACAATGAGTCCGTCTTTCAGTCGGATGGTACGGTCGGTCATGGCCGCCAACTGCTCATCGTGGGTGACGATGACGAATGTCTGGCCCGTTTTCTCTCTCAGTTCGAAGAAGAGTTGGTGCAGTTCCTCCTTGTTTTTTGAGTCGAGGCTTCCGCTGGGTTCGTCTGCCAGGACGACCGAAGGGGAGTTGACCAGTGCGCGGGCCACTGCCACCCGCTGTTTTTCTCCGCCCGAAAGCTGGTTCGGCTTGTGCTGTGCGCGTTCGCTGAGTCCCATGTCCTGCAGCAGTTGTAGTGCCCGTTGCTTTGCTTCCTTGCGTCCTTTTCCGGCAATGAATGCGGGAATCATCACATTCTCCAGTGCCGTGAATTCTGGCAGCAGCTGGTGAAACTGGAAGACGAAACCGATGTGTTGGTTGCGGAAATCGCTCAGGGTGTTCTTCGACAGCCGGCAAAGTTCGGTGCCGTCGATGGTTACGGTGCCGCTGTCGGGTTTCTCCAGTGTGCCGATTATCTGTAGCAAGGTGGTTTTCCCGGCTCCGCTCGGCCCGACGATGCTGACAATCTCACCCGGCTGTATTTGCAAGTCAATGCCCTTGAGCACTTCGAGCGAGCCGAAACTCTTGTGTATTCCTTCAATTCTTATCATGTCGTTTGAATTTCGTGCTTATCCATTCGCTGATTGCCTCGTAGGCGGACCGTTCCTCGGTGTGCTGCGACTGTGTCATGGTCATGTTCTCGCTGAGGTCGCCGTGCTGGTCGGGGAAGATGATCATGAGGTTCGTTCCGTGGTAGTATCGCTTGATTTCCTCCGGCAGACGGTCCTGTGCGCTCTTGTAGGAGATGGTCCCTTTACGGGCAGTGACCACCACGAAGAGGTGATCTGGCGCTATGGTGGTGGCCAGGTGGGGCAGTCCGTTCCAGTGTTCCATACTCTGGTAGTCGGCGCGTATGTCGGGGTGGTTGTTGCGGATGTACTGTTTGATGATGTCGATGGTGTCCTGCCGTCCATGGAACTGTATGCGGCATTCCAGGTTTCCGGTAAGGCGCGCCAGGCGTTCAATCCAACGGTAGAACCCTGGTTCGTATTGTGCGCGCGACGGTACGGCCACTTGTATGCGGCGGATGGTGTTCAGCGGTTGGTGCAGCCGGGCCATGATGATTTGCCGGCTCAGTCCGTTGAAGAGGCTTTGGTGGAACTGCCCCCAGAACTTTGGCGACACCTCGTCGTGCATGTGCATGCCTATGAGTATCTCCGATGCCTGGAACTCCTTGAAGGCGTGCTTGATGCCGTTGGCAATGTTGGCGGCGATGCGGACCTGTGTGGCGATTCTCACATCGGCGGCGGTGCCTATGCGCACCACTTGCTGCAGCAGCTCGTTTCCCACCTGCTGGTTCTTCCGCATGTGTGAATCGTCGTAGACCACATTGAGGGCTACCAACTCGCGGTTCAGCCGCGGGTTACGCATGAGGATGCCCATGCTGATCAGTTGCTCGGCATACTCCGGATACTTCACCGGTATGAGTATTTTCTCGTCGTCGCTGTCCAGTTGTTCCTCGCTGGCCACTTCCCGGTCGCGCAGCGTGATGGTGCGTGCCGACCGTTCGGTGAGGATGGTTGAGATGATGCATGTGAAGAGAATCATGATGACCACCCCGTTGAGCATCTCGTCGGTGATGACCATTCCGCCTTCGGGTGTGAGCATCTTGAACCCTACCATGACCATGGCAATGGCGCCGGCGGCATGTGCCGAGGTCAGTCCGAACATCATGTGACCCGACGAGAGGGGCAGGCGCTCGGTCAGACACGAGGCATAGGCGGCGATGCCTTTGCCGATGGTGCCGAACAGGACCATGCATACGACAATCCAGACGATGTGCTCTCCGGTGAACAGCAGCCTGAGGTTGATGAGCATGCCCACTCCGATGAGGAAATAGGGGATGAAGAGGGCGTTGCCGATAAATTCCAGGCGGTTCATCAGTGGCGATACTTGTGGGATGTATCTGTTCAGGATGAGTCCTGCGAGGAAGGCTCCGAAGATGCCTTCTATCCCTGCAAGGTCGCTGAGCCAGGCACTCAGGAAGACCACGCTCAGCACGAAGATGAACTGCATTACGGCATCGCTGTAGCGGCGGAGGAACCAGCGTATGAGCCGGGGAATGACCAAAAGCATGCCGGCGCAGTAGACAACTAACTTGCCGACAAACAGCAGCCAGAACATAGCATTGCCTGTCTGGCGGTTCACCGCCTCGATAATGGCCAGGCTGACAAGCGACAGCAGCAGCGAGATCATGGTAGCACCGACGCTCAGCAGTACGCTCGGTTTGTGCTGGAGGCCGAATTTCCCGACAATGGGGTAGGCTATCAGGGTGTTCGACGCCATGATGCAGCCCAGTACGAGCGAGGTGATGACGCTGTAGCCCAGCAGCAGCGAGCTGCCGGCCCAAGTGAGCAGGAACGGCAGGGCAAACGAGAGCAGCCCGAAAAGCAGTATGCCTTCCTTCCGTTTCCGCAGGCCCTCAAGGTCCATTTCAAGGGCGGCGAGGAACATGATGTAGTACAGTCCCACATTGCCGAAGAGTTTGAAACTGTCGTCGTGCTCCAGAATGTGCAGTCCGTACTTCCCCAGCACGACGCCTGCCAGTACCATGCCCACGATGTAGGGGATGCGGAGCTTGCCCATGATAATGGGTGCCAGCAGGATGACCAGCAGCACGATGAGGAAACTCAGCGTCGGATTGTCTATGGGAAGGGCAAAGGGAAGCGTCATTCTGTCAGGAGGAAATAAATGCTTTGTTTGGGTTCTACCGGGTGCAAAGTTACGAATAAACGAGCGCAAATGGAAGAAAGAATACGAAGTTTCTTTGTTAATTTGCCGAGTGAAAGTAAGTTCGGCGCAGCCAGAGTTACGGAAAAATGTCGGTTTTCCTGCTGTTCAGGCAGTTGATTTTTTGCAGTCGTCCAAGGCCTGGATGGATGTCGTTCCGCGGGTCAGGAAAAGCGGTTTTCCATTTGAGCCCCAAACGCATTGTGTTTGGGGCTCTTTTAGCGTGCGTTTGGGCGGCAGTTGGAATGCGTTTGGGGCCCAAACGGAAAGCGCACACGGGACTGTTAGTGCGCAAATGCCGTAATATGCTGGCTCAAAATAAGTTATGCGAGTTTTCGTTTGCCCGTCGAAAGCCACTTATTCGAAGGTCAGCAGCCCGAAGAAGTCGGGGCGGTGGAAGTCGGGTTTGGGCAGGCTGATGGGATAGAACGACAGGAAGTGTGGTTGCTGCAGGCGGTCGCCGCATTTGTAGAAGTTGGCACGGATGGCCTGTCCGCCCAGCGACGATAGGTCGTGTTTGAAGAAACAGCGCACGGGCACCGTCAGACAGAGTTCCCACTGGTGTGGTGCCGCTTTCTCGGCAAAGGGCTTCCGTCCCAGCGACGACCAGCGGCCAATCTCTGCCAGCACCTCTTGTGGAGCCCGTTCGCGGCCCTCGCGTTCCTTTCCTGCCGCCAGCAGGACGGTTCCCACGCAGTTACATTCCAGATTGTAGTAGTAATCGTCGTTGGCAGGCTGGCAGAAGAACTCGCAGCAGGAGTCCTCCCACACCCGCCCGTTGTCGCCCTCCGCCACGGCCGCCACGGTCTGCTCTTCCACGCGGTAGTGGAGAAACAGGGCCTCGCCGTTGTGTGCCATGCGCACGGCCACCTTCGGCCGGTAGGGGAAGTCGGGCCAGTTCAGGCAGTCAATGCCGTGCCATTCGGCCGCCATACCATTGAGCAACTGTGGAACCTGAGCGGCTTCCGGAGTCTGAAGGTCGGTCTTTTTAACAATAAATGTATGCATATAGGTAGGTGTTATCTGCTCAGTCGGAGTTCTTTCATCCACCGCCCGCGGGCTATCCTGATGAGGAAGATGGTGCCGCGGAAGGTCAGTTCAATGGCCATAGCCGTCCACACTCCCTGCAGCCCGTATTTGCCTGCCAGCAGTGCGGCCAGCGTCAGTCGCACGCACCACATGGAGAAGAGGTTCATCATGGCCGGACGGAAAGTGTCGCCGGCACCCACGCAGATGCAGTAGCTCACTATCGAGGCGGCGAACATGGGCTCGGCAAAGGCTTCGATGCGCAGCACCGACGCTCCCAGCGAGCAGATGCTGCCCACCGGTGTCATCAGTGCCATCAACTCAGGGGCGAACACATACATCACGACTCCCATGAGCGCCATGATGGCCATGCCCGATGCGATGGTCATCCAGGCGAACTTGTAGCACAGGTCCCTGCGTCTGGCACCCATGCTCTGGCCAATCAGCGTCGTCGCTGCCTCCCCGATGCCGTAGCCGGGCATATAGCACAGGCTCTCGGCGGTAATGGCAAAGGTGTTGGCTGCAATGGCAATGTTGCCCAGCGGTGCCACAATGATGGTGCTGACAATCTGCGCACCGCTCATGAGTAGCGACTGCATGGCCATCGGAGCACTGATTTTCAGCGCCTCGACGACATATCCTCCCGCCCAGCGGAAGGCTTCTCCGATGCGTTGAAGACGGAGTATCTCACTCTTGAACACGGCAAAATAGGCCTGTACCACCGCTCCGATGACAATGGAAAGTCCCGTGCCGATGGCAGCCCCGAGCACGCCCAGATGGGCATGGAAGATGAGAAGATAGTTGAAAACGACATCCATCACGCAGATGGCAATGCTCATGATGCTCGGGATTCGCATGTTGCCGGAACATTTCAGCATGGCACCCGAGAGGTTGTTCAGTTGAAAGAAGGGCATGATCAGCATGAAAACACCGAAATAGAGCGATGCGTCGTGGGCGATGTCGGCACCTCCTCCCAGCCAGAAGGGCAGGGGACGGGCGATGCAGAGGCCGACAATCCCGACGAGAATGCTCAGCAGCGTGGTGCAGACCAGCCCGTGGCGGAACACCGCGCGGGCCTTTCCGAAGTCGTTGGCACCGATGAAATGAGCCACTTGGACGGAGAATCCCATGCTGGCCGCCGAGGTGATGCTGCCGAACAGCCAGGTGCTGGTCTCCACCAGCCCGCAAGCAGCCGACGCTTCCACGCTGATACGGCCTACCATTGCCTGGTCGATGAAGAACATCATCACACTGGTTATCTGCGCCAGGATGCTGGGAATGCTGAGACTGACAATCAGTTCCAGCTTGTTCTTCCCGGAGAGGGGGTTGCCCACCCGGATTTGCTCCAGCAGTATGTCGCTCCGTTTCTGTGCCATGCAGGTCGTAAAAAGTCTTGGCAAAGGTACTTATTCTTTGCAGAACGCTGAAATCTGCAGGATGAAAAACGGCTTGTCTCCGTGTTTTTTGCATGCTCAGCAACAAAAAGTTGCACCTTTGGGTTTGGCGTTTCGGAAAAAGTTATTACCTTTGCCGCACTTTTCGAAGTAACCGCTGGTGGCAGAAGAGTGGCTGGCCATGTTGCTCCGGACAAAAACAACCTTGTAAATTTACAGACAATGGATTTAATTAAAGTTGCTGAAGAAGCATTTGCAACAGGCAAGAAATTCCCAGAGTTCAAGGCTGGTGACACCATCACTGTTGCTTACAAAATCATTGAGGGTTCAAAAGAGCGTATCCAGCTCTACCGTGGCGTTGTTATCAAGATTAACGGACACGGCGAAAAGAAACGCTTTACCGTTCGCAAGATGTCGGGAACCGTTGGTGTGGAGCGTATCTTCCCCATCGAATCGCCCAATATCGAGAGCATCGAAATCAACAAGCGCGGTAAAGTACGCAGGGCAAAACTCTACTACCTGCGCAAACTCACCGGCAAGAAGGCCCGTATCGCTGAGAAGCGTACTCCCATTGCCAAGGAAAAGTAATCCTCGTTTGGAATCCAAAAAAATAAAGAGACCTGCCGAATGTGCAAGTCTCTTTATTTTTGTTATGGTGTGTCTTCTCCGTTTTTCAGTTGCCGGTGCTTGGGCGAATTGCTGATGTTGACCTGTCCGTCGGTCTCACCCCTGAGCGTTTCCTGCAAGTCTTCCCACGAAAGGAAGCCCAGGACCAGCGCCAACCGGTCGAGTGTCTTCTCCTTCGGCCACTTGGTGGAGAGGGACTTGCGCAGCAACTTGTTGATGGCGTCGCTGCGGAACGGAAATTTCTGCTTGAGGTCGAACTTCATCGGGCGGAGTGTTTAAGTAGCGGTTGTGCTCCACAAAGTTACAAACTTTTTCTGACCTTATGGCAGACAAGCCTAAATTATTTGGAGGTTTGATGGTTTTTAATAGTTTGGCGGTTTGGTGTTTTGCCTGTTTAGTAGTACTTTTGCGTCTATGTCAGACATAGACGATATCATCCAAGGCGGGGGGATGGTCTTCCGCGGTGCCCCGAAGGCTTCACACGATGACGAAAAGGTGAAGACCAAGGCAAAGAAAAAGAAGTATATCACGGGCGCTCACGGCAGTGGTAGTGCCCGACAGAAGGCCAAGTACCGCCAGCAGCGTGCCAACCGGCATAAGCACAAGTAGGACTTCATGCCTATTTGTTCTCCTTTGTGACTATCTGTCCGTTCTTGTGTAGTTTCAGTGTTACATTTTTCAGGCGGCGGTTGGTATGGTCATAAAGAACGGTTGGATTATACCTCTTGCCCTGAAAGAATACTTCAAAATGCAGGTGCTCCGTCGTGGCGCGTCCAGTTCGGCCGGTGAGACCTATCACCTGTCCGGCTTTTACCTTGTCGCCTTTCTTCACCAGGTTTTTCGATTGGTGCCCGTAGAGGGTTTCAAACCCACAAGCATGCTTTATGCGGATACAGTTTCCGTAACCATAATACGGACCGGACAGTACCACCTCGCCGTCGAATGCCGCCACGATGTCGTCGTTCGGCTTGGTCTTCAGGTCCACACCGCCGTGCCGACGCTTGCCGCCAAAGGGTGAGATTACCTTGCTTCCCGGCAGGGGATAGGCCCATGCCGACGGTGGCAGGAGCGAAAGGTTCAAGTCGAAGGTCTCTGTCTTTTCAAAGGGATTGGCTGGGAAGATTTCTGCCGTAGTCGTTTCCATGCGCTGTGTGCTCACCTTTATGCCGTCGCCTTCCTTTTTGCAGGTGAGTACCTGGCGGTGTAGCCGGTGGCTGTTCAGTTCTACGAGCGTGGAGGGATTGATGCGCCGGCCGTCAATCATCACGGCAAACAGGCAGTAGTATCTGCTGTCGTTGCTGCCCACAATGGCGATTGTCTGCCCGGCTTTCACCTCGTCGCCCACTTTCACAAGGTTCTGCGCGTTGTTGGAATAGACGGTTTCCAACCCGTTCTCGTGCCGGATGACGATGGTGTTTCCGTATGAAGGATAGTTTTTCGAAAGGCGGACGGTACCCGCAAACATGGCCTTCACGGCATCACCTTGTGTGGTCTGTATTTCCAGAGCGTCGTTGCCCTTTGCCATCATGGCCTTGCCCACGGGAAGCGGGAAACAGTAATCGTCGGCATTGGTGTGGAACAGGTCTATCCTTATGGCGTCGCTGCGGTCGAAAAGGCCGGGCGTCGGCACACTGATTGACTGCATCTCGGCTCCTGTGAAAGTGTTTTTCACAGGAAGAAACGAACAGCCTATGAAGAGCATTGCTGCTGCGAAGAGGCGGAAAAGGTATTTCTGCATGGTGCGTTTGTGTCTAAGAAAGTTATTCCGTGAGCAAGATTCCGTTGAAGATGCGTCCCGAATTGATGCCTTGACGGCGGGCGGAGAAGTAGGTGTTGTTGCGCTCGAATGTACAGAGGCGGCTCTGATGGATATTCTCTGGACGGAGTCCGCAACTGAGCAATGTCTCTTCGTTGCACAACGGCAGGTCGATATGCCAGCGGTTGATGCGCTTTGCCACCTTATTCATGTCGAAACCTTCGGCAGCAAAGGCCTCGAACACCTCGTCACCCACCTCGAAATGGTCTACACAGATGCCCGGTCCGATGCAGGCCAGCAGGTCGGCCGGCTTGGAACCGTAGGCTTCTTGCATGGCTTCTACGGCTTTGCCGACAATGTGCTGCTTTGTTCCGCGCCAACCGGCATGCACCATCCCGACGGCATGATGGCGCTCATCGCAGAGAAAAACTGGGATGCAGTCGGCGGTGGAGACTCCAATGCAGACACCTGTAAGGCGGGTAGTAAGTGCATCTGCGCCTTCCAGCAAATGCTGCCGTCGGTCGGGCGTGGCGAGAAAGAACTGTTCGTCAATTTCCACGACCTTCTTGCCATGCACCTGATGAGGCCAGATAATCCGCTCTTCGGACACACCGATGGTGCCGGCCAGCAGTGACAGGTTCTCGCTGGCATGCTCTGGGAGGTCGCCGCAATAGTTGTTAAGGTTGAACGAAGCATATTCACCTACGGAAACACCACCTTTACGGGTGGTGCTGAAAGCCTTCACTTGGGCAGAAAGCCGGTGAATGGTAAGTTGAGGGCTATGCTTCTTCGTATTCAAAGTCGTCAAGGTCTTCAATGTCTTCCTCGTCAACGAAATCCATGTCCTCGTATTCTCCTTCGTCAATGAACTCGTTTGCCATCTTCGACAGGTCCTTGTCGCGGTGCACGAGAGTATCTTCGGCAGTGATGGCAAGCAACTTGTTGCTCTCGCTGTTGAGTTCCTTCCAGAGTAAGTCCTTAAGTTCGTCAACGCCTTGGCCCGTCACCGAAGAGATGAACACCGTGGGAAGGTCGGTAGGAAGCGTCTCGCTGAGCATTTCGATGAGTTCCTCGTCGAGCAGGTCTGACTTCGTGATGGCCAGCACGCGGTGCTTGTCAAGCAATTCGGGATTGAATTTCTGCAACTCGTTCAGCAATATCTCATACTCGTGCTTGATGTCTTCCGTGTCTCCAGGGACCATGAACAACAGTAGTGAATTGCGCTCAATGTGGCGCAGGAACCGTAGTCCCAGTCCCTTTCCTTCGCTCGCTCCCTCGATAATGCCTGGAATGTCGGCCATGACAAACGACTTCTGGTCGTGGTAGGCGACGATACCCAGCGACGGTTCGAGCGTGGTGAAGGGATAGTTGGCAATCTTCGGCCGTGCACTTGAGAGTGAACTCAACAGCGTGGACTTGCCTGCATTGGGGAAACCGACCAATCCTACATCAGCCAGTAGTTTCAACTCGAGTATCACGGTCATCTCTTGCATGGGTTCTCCGGGCTGGGCAAAGCGCGGAGCCTGGTTGGTGCTTGTGCGGAACTGGAAGTTGCCCAGACCGCCGCGACCGCCTTTCAGCAGTTGGACGACCTGCCCGTCGTACGATACATCGCAGACAAATTTGCCGGTTTCTGCATCATATACCACCGTACCACAGGGCACATCGATGTATATGTCCTTCCCATCTGTGCCGTGCCGCTTGGCACTTCCGCCGTTGCCGCCGTGCTCAGCAAAGATGTGTCGTTGGTATTTCAGATGCAGCAGCGTCCAGTAGTTGTGGTTACCGCGCAGGTAAATGTGTCCGCCACGGCCTCCATCGCCCCCGTCGGGCCCGCCGTTGTACTGATATTTGGCGTGGTGGAGGTGCATGCTTCCGCGGCCGCCTTTGCCCGAACGGCACACAATCTTTACATAGTCGACAAAGTTGCTCTCTTCCATTATTTTACAGTTGGTCCACAATCTGGCAGATGTCGGCGAATATTCGTTCCAGTTCGCCAAGTCCGTTGATGTGGTGTCTGATGCCTTCTTGTTCGTACCAGTCAATCAGTGGGGATGTCTGCTTGTGATAGACGGCCAGCCTTTTGCGGATGGTTTCCTCGTTGTCGTCGGACCGCCCGCTTTCAATGCCGCGCTTGACGAGGCGCTTCATAAGTTCGTCTTCCGGCACATCGAGTTCCAGCATGGCGGCAACCTTGTGTCCACGGGATTTCAGCATCTCGCGAAGAGCCTCTGCCTGCGGGATGGTCCGTGGGTAGCCGTCGAAGATAACTCCCTCGTGCTCTTTGCCGAAACTGTCATATACCTTTGCAAGCATAGACACAATGAGTTCATCGGGCACTAATTGCCCCTGGTCAATGAACCCTTTTGCTGTTATGCCCAGCGGGGTCTCGTTTCTGATTTCATTGCGGAGAACATCGCCAGTGGAAATATGTTTCAGCCCGTATTTCTCGATAAGCTTTTCACTTTGAGTGCCTTTGCCTGAACCGGGAGCACCAAAGATAACAATGTTTTTCATGTTTTGGTGATATTGTTGGTTGATATTCTTGTCGTTTGTCATGCTTTCTGCGAAGTCCTCTTTGCCGAGCCTTTTGTCAGCAAGAGCGCCACCCGCAGCGGGTATTTCTGCAATTTTTGGCAAAATTAGTAAAAATATGGCAAACAGGTAAGTTGCATTTAATTTAATTTTATACTTTTGCAAAGTATGAAGATTTTCAAGTCAGCACAGTTACACGAACTCGATCACTACACGATGGAGCACGAGCCCATTCGCGGTATTGATTTGATGGAGCGTGCGGCGAAGGCTTTTGTCCGCGTTATTTCCGAGGAATGGCCGGTAAAGAAACCCGTTGTGGTTTTTGCTGGGCCAGGCAATAATGGCGGTGATGCATTGGCCGTGGCGCGGCTGTTGGGCGAGATGGATTATCAGGTGAGCGTCTATCTTTTCAATATTCACGACAGACTGTCGGAAGAATGTGCCATCAACCGCCAGCGCTTGCTTGAGGGCAAACTCTCAAGGCTGTTCACTGAAGTGAAGTTGAACTTCGATCCACCCACATTGGACCACAACACGCTGGTCATTGATGGCCTGTTCGGAATAGGATTGACAAAACCTCTTGCCGGCGGTTTCGCTTCTTTGGTACGCTACATCAACCAGTCGTCGGCCTATGTCATCAGCATTGACATCCCGTCCGGCCTGATGTGTGAGGACAATACCTACAACATTCACCAAAACATCATCCGTGCAAACCTGACATTAACCTTGCAGCAGAAGAAGTTGTCGATGTTCTTGCCCGACAACCAGCCCTTCCTTGGCAAGATAAAGGTGCTTGACATCCGTCTGAGCCGCACTTATATAGAGCAGACCGACACACAATTCTCTATGTTGGAGGAGTCGGATGTGCGATCCATGTTGCGCTACCGCGACGATTTCTCGCATAAAGGCACAATGGGTATGGCACTTCTTGTGGCTGGCAGTTACGGTATGGCAGGTGCCGCCGTGCTGGCTTCCAAGGCATGTATGCGTTCCGGAGTGGGAAAATTATGTGTCCGGACACCTAAATGCAACTATCATGTTTTACAGACATCTGTGCCTGAGGCCCTGCTGTTGTTGGACCATGAGGAAACCATTATCTCGGAAACTGTGGCCTCGGAGGATTTTGACGCCATGGGCATTGGTCCCGGACTTGGTCGCAATGAAAACACGGCCATTGCCATGATAGCCCAGATACGCCGCACTCACTGCCCGATATTGCTGGATGCCGATGCGCTGAATATATTGTCGACCCACCGCGCTTGGACTCAGCAACTGCCCAAGGATATTGTCATGACCCCTCATCCGGGCGAATTTGACCGCCTTGCGGGTTCGCCGAGCAACAGCACCTACGAGCGCATTTCCCGTGCCATCGACCTCGCAGGTAAGCTCAATGCCTACATATTACTCAAGGGACACTATTCCGCCTTGTGCCTTCCCGACGGGCATGTGGTGTTCAATTCCACGGGCAACAGCGGAATGGCAACGGCCGGAAGCGGCGATGTGCTTACGGGAATCATTACCGCACTCCTGGCGCGTGGATACAATCAGGCAGAAGCCTGTCAAGTGGGTATGTACCTTCATGGCCTTGCCGGTGACCTGGCAGCGCGTGATCTGGGAAAGGAAAGCCTGATGGCTTCCGATATAATTGCCTACTTGCCCAAGGCGTTCCGTAAGTTGGAGGATTGATTTTAATAACATATTGGGGGTGGAAATCGCCGTTCCCTCCTGCTTTATCTATTATAATAGGAATAAACCGACCGCAGATTGCGGCAGTTTATTCCTATTTTTGTTCTGTGTGCAGTAGCCTTTTGCGGGTTATTCCACGGTTACGCTTTTTGCGAGATTGCGGGGACGGTCCACATCCTTTCCCTTGCTCATGGCAATATGGTAGGCCAGCAGTTGCAGCGGTATGCTTGCCACGAGCGGCTGGAAGCACTCGAAGGTGTCGGGAAGTTCAATGACATGGTCAGCAAGCTTGCATATCTGATTGTCGCCCTTGGTTACAAGTGCGATGACTCTTCCGCCTCTTGCCCTCACTTCCTGTATGTTGCTGATGACCTTTTCGTACAGCCTGTCGCGGGTAGCGATGACGAACACGGGCATTTCTGAGTCGATCAGGGCAATCGGTCCGTGCTTCATTTCGGCAGCGGGGTATCCTTCTGCGTGGATGTATGAGATTTCCTTCAGTTTCAATGCACCCTCAAGGGCCAGCGGATAGTTGTAGCCTCGTCCGAGATACAGGCAGTTCTTTGCGTAGGTAAAGATGGGTGCCAGCCGTTCAATCTGCTCATTTGTCTGCAACGCTTGCTCCATCTTTTCGGGTATGCGGGTCAGTTCTGCCACCATTTTTTTGTATGTTTCGGAGGTGATGGTATGCTTTTCGTTGGCAATACAAAGTGCGAGCATGGACAGAACGGTCACCTGGCCGGTGAAAGCCTTTGTCGAAGCGACGCCGATTTCCGGGCCGACATGGATGTATACACCGGTCTGTGTCTGCCGGGGTATGGACGAGCCGATGGAGTTGCAGATGCCGAACACGAAGGCACCGGCCTTCTTTGCCAGTTCGATGGCTGCCAAGGTGTCGGCCGTCTCCCCGCTTTGTGAAATGGCGATAACCACATCTTCTTTGGTGATAACCGGATCGCGGTAGCGGAACTCCGAGGCGTATTCCACCTCAACGGATATCCGGCAAAGGCTTTCTATGAGCTGCTTGCCAATTAGTCCGGCGTGCCACGATGTCCCGCAGGCAACAATGATGATGCGTTTGGCTTGGACGAGTCGGTCGCGGTAGTCGATGACGGCCGAAAGGGAAATCCTGTCGCTGTCGACATTGACTCTCCCTCGCATGCAGTCTCTGATGCAGTTGGGCTGCTCGAAGATTTCCTTCAGCATGAAATAGGGGTAGCCTCCTTTCTCAAGTTGGCCGATGGTTACATCTATCTGGTTGATTTTCGGATGCTGCATCTCGTTGTCGGTGTTCATCACCTGCAATTCGTGCCCGAGTTGCATCACCGCAATCTCACCGTCGTTCAGGTAGACCACTTTGTCGGTATATTCGGCAATTGGACTGGCATCCGATGCCAGGTAGAAGTCGCCGTTCGACCCCAGTCCGACAACCAGCGGCGAACTCTGCCGGGCGCAGACGATGGTGTCGGGATGTTCGCTGTCCAGAATGGCAATGGCATAGGCCCCGATTACCTGGTGCAGGGCCACTTGCACGGCCTCGAGCAGTTCTATGCCGTTACTTTTCATGATGAACTCGATGAACTGCACCAGCACTTCAGTGTCTGTGTCGCTTTGAAACTGTATACCTCTTTCCCTGAGGTTTTCCTTCACGGTGGCGTAGTTCTCGATGATTCCGTTGTGAATCAGTGCCAGCCTCTTCGACTGCGAAAAGTGGGGATGGGCGTTAGTGCTTGACGGTTCGCCGTGGGTGGCCCAGCGAGTGTGGGCAATGCCTATGCAGCCTGAAGTGTCTTTCTCCTGACAGAATGTCTCCAGTTCGGCCACTTTTCCCTTGGCTTTGTAGATGTTCAGGTTGCCGTCATGGTTAATCATTGCCACGCCAGCACTGTCGTAGCCGCGGTATTCCAGTCGTTTCAGACCTTTTATCAGGATGTCGTAGGCGTCTGAAGTGCCTACATAGCCAACAATTCCACACATAATCTATTCTGTTTTTCAGTTTTTTGTCGCAGACAAAAATACCGTTTTTGCGCAAAAAGGCATCTTTTTGTATAGCGTTTTTTGCATTTTTACAACTCGCAATTTACAGATCCTAACCATTTTAGTCTAAAAACTTCCAACTATTAAGGATTTGCTGACTTAAATCTTACAATTTAAAGAAAACCGAATGCGCTTTGGGTAAGTTTTACATTTAACCTTTGACGGTTATTTTCAATTATTCGTACTTTTGCACTGAACTTTATAAATATAGGCGTTATGCTGAATCTACGATTTCAAATGGTGAACGAGGCATTCAAGAAGAAGCCTCTTGACATAGCAATTCCTGCAGCGCTTCCCAGCGAATATTTCGGCAGGAAGGTTTTTACGCGCAGCAAGATGCAGGATTATCTCTCGGAAGAGGTGTTCGCCGAGATTTCCGATGTGATGGACAATGGTGCTCCTTTGAGCCATGAGGTGGCTGATGCAGTGGCTAAGGGCATGGTGGCCTGGGCCATCTCCAACGGCGCTACTCACTACACCCACTGGTTCCAGCCCCTCACCGAGGGCACGGCCGAGAAGCACGATGCTTTCATTGAGTGGGACGGACAGGGTAGTGTGATTGAGAAATTCTCGGGCAAGCTGCTGGTTCAGCAGGAACCCGACGCCAGCAGTTTCCCCAGCGGAGGCATCCGTTCCACCTTCGAGGCCCGTGGCTATTCGGCATGGGACCCCACTTCGCCTGTCTTTATCATCGACGATACACTCATTATTCCCACCATATTCATTTCCTATTCTGGTGAGTCGCTGGACTACAAGGCTCCGCTGCTGCGCGCGCTCAAGGCTGTCAGCCAGGCAGCTGCCGATGTTTGCCGCTATTTCGACCCCAATGTGAAGAAGGTGACCTCCAATCTGGGTTGGGAGCAGGAATACTTCCTGGTTGACGAAGGGCTCTATGCTGCCCGTCCCGACCTGCTGCTCACGGGGCGAACGCTCATGGGACATGAATCGGCCAAGAACCAGCAGATGGACGACCACTACTTCGGTTCCATTCCGGAGCGCGTCGCATCGTTCATGCGCGATTTGGAGATACATGCCCTGGAACTGGGAATCCCCTGCAAGACGCGTCACAACGAGGTCGCACCCAACCAGTTCGAGTTGGCACCCATCTTCGAAGATACCAATCTGGCGGTTGACCATAACATGCTGCTCATGTCGCTGATGAAGCGCATAGCCCGCAAGCACGGGTTCCGTGCACTGCTCCATGAGAAGCCCTTTGCCGGCATCAACGGCAGCGGAAAGCACAATAACTGGAGCCTGTCCACCGACACTGGCGTGCTGCTGCATGCCCCGGGTAAGACACCTGAGCAGAACCTGCGCTTTGCCGTATTCATTGTTGAGACGCTCATGGGAGTCTGGCGGCACAACGGACTGCTCAAGGCGAGCATCATGAGTGCCAGCAATGCCCATCGGCTGGGTGCCAACGAGGCTCCGCCAGCCATTATCTCCAGTTTCCTCGGACGGCAGTTGTCCGACTTCCTTGCCCACATCGAGGCACGCGACAAGGAAGACTTGTTCCGGCTGGACGGCAAGCAGGAGATGAAGATGGACATTCCCGAGATACCGGAACTGCTCATCGACAACACTGACCGTAACCGTACAAGCCCCTTTGCCTTTACAGGCACTCGTTTTGAGTTCCGCGCCGTGGGGGCCGAAGCCAACTGTGCCAGTGCCATGATAGCCCTGAACACGGCAGTGGCGGAGGCTTTGACCGACTTCAAGCAGCGGGTCGACCTTCGTATAAAGGAAATAGCTCCGCACTATGTCAATTCCGGACACAGTGCCACTTTCCACGCCATTCTCGATGTATTGCGCGAGGACATCAAGGCTTGCAAGCCCATCCGTTTCGACGGCAACGGTTACAGCGACGAGTGGAAGGTGGAGGCCGCACGGCGAGGATTGGACACCGAATCCTCGTGCCCCCGGATTTTCCGCCATTACCTGACGCCAGAGAGCATTGAGATGTTCGAGCGTATGGGTGTGATGACCCGCAAGGAGCTGTCGGCACGCAACGAGGTGAAGTGGGATACCTACAGCAAGCGGATCCAGATAGAGGCAAGGGTGTTGTGCGACCTTTCGCTGAACCATATCATCCCCGTGGCCACCCGCTACCAGAGTGAGCTTCTCCGCAATGTGGAATCCATGCGCAGGGTGTTTGCCGATGAGGAAAAGACAGCCAGCCTGTCGGCCAGGAACATCCGGCTGATTGAGCAGATTGCCACGAGCACCGCAGTCATCGAGCAGCAGGTGGATACCCTTGTGAAGCGTTGTGAGACTGCCAATGCCGTGGAGAACTATGCGGAGAAGGCGGAATGCTACCACGACAGCGTGGCACCCATGCTCGAAGTGATCAGAAAGGAGATTGACCGGCTGGAGTCCATCGTAGACGATGAATACTGGCCGCTGCCCAAATACCGCGAACTGCTGTTCATGCGCTGATGCAGGGCAGTCGCTTTTGATGGACGCACAACAAAAAAGTGGAAACCCAGTAGGGCTTCCACTTTTTTATGGAGTTGTGTGGCGGTTATTCAGCCAGTTTGTTGTCGGAACCGAGCACATCGATGATTTTGTGCTTGTAGAGTTCCTCCATGAGGTCGCGGGCCGGTCCGCAGTACTTGCGGGGGTCGAACTCGCCCGGTTTCTCGTTGAACACCTTGCGCACGGCAGCGGTGAAGGCCAGACGGGAGTCGGAGTCGATGTTGATTTTGCATACGGCACTCTTCGAAGCCTTGCGGAGCTGTTCTTCGGGGATGCCTACTGCATCGGGCAGCTTGCCGCCGTTGGCGTTGATGATGTCGACATATTCCTGCGGTACGGAGCTTGATCCGTGGAGCACGATGGGGAATCCGGGCAGTTTCTCCATGATGGCGTCGAGCACATCGAATGCCAGTGGGGGAGGAACCAGCTTGCCGGTCTTCGGGTCGCGGGTGCACTGTTCGGGGGTAAACTTGTAGGCTCCGTGGCTGGTACCGATGGAGATGGCCAGCGAGTCGACGCCGGTGCGGCTTACGAAATCGATGACCTCTTCGGGCTTTGTATAGTGCGATTCGGCTGCAACCACTTCGTCCTCTACACCTGCGAGTACGCCGAGCTCACCCTCTACGGTTACATCGTACTGGTGGGCGAAGTCGACAACTTTCTTTGTCAGGGCGATGTTCTCCTCATAGGGGAGCGAGCTGCCGTCGATCATGACTAATTAGTTGTTTTTGTTGCGGATTTGCTACAAAGACTTCATTAGGAATCTTCATTTTTTAAGATAATATGTCCTCTCTTTTAATTATTAACAAGGTATGGGGGTAAAAAAGAGGAGTAACCATCACGGCTACTCCTTTACTTTTCTACAAAACATTATGAAGTAAAAAATTCATCATATTCAGCTTGTGTGCACAATCATATGGCTTTACCTGCGGTAGGATGTGCCCCTTTTGCTGTTTGACATGACAAAATTACGCCTTTTGCAAGTCGCTAGCAATACCTAAAAATTATGATTTTTCTTACCATGTGTCGTTGATGTGCATGGCAGCTGTATTCCGCAGATAGTGTTTTTAGAATCTGATGAGGCTCGAACCGGTAGTACCTTTTGTTCCGCCATCCACCTGTATGGCATAGATATGGTTGGCGGTCAGTGTAATGTTTGGCTGCACCACGACCATTTCTTTGTCGGCGATTGTAGTTATTTGGTCGAGAAGTTTCCCGTCGACGCTGTATATACGCAGTTTGACAGGCCCTAAAACCATTTCTTGAAAGTCCAGCACAATCTGTCCGTTCTTGTTCGGACGGATTGTCAGATGGTCAGGCATGACTTGACTCAGCCCATCGATGTTGGACAGTTGCAGCACCTCCAGCAATCCCTTGTAGGCGTTTATTTCGCCATATCCCCATTTGTTGTTAGGATATTCGATGCCTTCCTCCTTATGGGTGCAGGTGTTTTCGAGCACTTCCATGACCTGTTCGGGTGTGAGTGTCGGGCAGGCTTCCAGCCAGAGGGCGATAATACCTGCCGTGATGGGGGTGGACATGCTTGTTCCAGAGGTTGCCGCCCAAGGATATTGCTTTGTGTTGGAGAGAATGTTGTGCGGGGTGTATTTCACAACGGAGGCCAGTGTTTCGGCATCCGTTGTGTTTTCTATGAAGAAGGAGCTGTAACTTGACTTGATGTTCGTGCCTGGAGCCACCACGTCCGGCTTTATGCGTCCGTAGTAGGTTGGCCCGTTGCTGCTGTAATCGCCAATCACTCCGTCCACGCCTCGGTCGTAGACGATGGTTTCCCCGTTGCTGTTTACATACTGATTTTTGTACGAATTGGCTCCCACACAGATGACATCGGGTGCCGCACCTGGTGAGAATACATTGGCGTAGCTTTTTGCTTTGTTCAGCGTCGGGTCGAGTTCGTTTTCAACCAGGTAGCCGGTGTAGTTGAAGAGTTCCACATTGGCTCCATCGCCTTCCAGCACAATCGATGCCGGCGTTTCCCATCCGAGATTTGCCGGAAGCGAAATGGTGAAATCGAACACCTTGTCGGCTTCGTTGTAGCAGGAGTTATAGCCTCTGACAGTGACGATATATTCGATGTCGCCGACCGTCAATGGCATTTGGATGGTCTGCTCTTCGCCAGCCAGTACATTGCTACTGTTGATGGCAATTTCCACAGTTGGGCTACTCCAAACCTTCAGTCGCAGTGTGAAATCCTTGTCTGTCTTCACGCTGAAGAGTCCGCTCGAACCGGCTGCACGGTAGAAACATCCTGCCGATGCTTCCGATGCGGTTTTGTGCAGATAGGTTTTCTTCCACCCTTCGTTTCCGGCCGATGCCACAAGAATCCTCCCTGGCCCTACCAGTTCCGAGAGGCTTTCGTAGAACAGCTGGTCGTCACCGCGGAAATCCTGTGTGCTTCCCTCGCTGAACGAGACCACGCAAGGCTTTCCCTGGCTCTCGGCGTAGTCGAAAAGGTATTTGAATCCCAGAACATCCGTCGTATAAGTGTATTTGTAGCGGTCTTCTTCCGGAACGAGTTTGGCATTGTCGCCCACGGCATTTGCCACGAGACAGAGGTCGCTTTCGTAGGCAATACCTCTGTATTCAGTGTCTGCTCCGCTGCCGGCTGCACAGCCTGCGGTGTGCGTTCCGTGGGTCAGTATGATTCCGTCGGCCGAATGTTGGAGGTCCAGCAGTGCAGCATCGCCTGAATATTCCCTTCCGACATAGAGGCTGCTGCCCTCTTCCTGCTCCGCCAGCTGGTCCCAGAAGGCCTTGATGCGGTAGGTGCCCGTCGTCGGCTCGAAGAAGTTTGGGTGTGTCAGGTCGAAACCAACATCCTGTATTCCCACCACGACGCCTTTACCGGTGTATGCCTGTGGAAGGTCCGCCTTGCCGTAAACCTTGTCCACGGAAAGTTGTGCCGGAGTCTCGTCCATGAGCAGTTGCTTGCCGATGTTGGCTTCGATGCGCTTTACGCGGCTGTCGGCCGAAAGTGCCGCGAGCCTGTCCAACGGAATGTCTGCCAGTGTGACGGCACCGAGTTGGTCGATAAACAGTGCATCGTACTGCTCCAGCACCTCTTCGGCATTGCCTTCTACACGGACAAAGGCGCACACCTTGCATCGTGTCTGAGCCTTTGTTCCCTGGGCATGCTGCACCTCCTGCTGCCGGGTCAGTTGCCTGACGAGCATCGACATCTTTCCATAATCGGCCGATTGAGCCGCCGCATGGAGGCAGATGAGCAGTGTGAGAAATATGGCATACAGGTGTTTCATCGCAACAAAAATACGAAAAAAAAGGAAGACAGGGCAATAATTTCGCTTTTTTAGTTATCTTCGCAACCTAAAGAACGCAAATTATTAAATTATAAATAAGTATATGGACAACAAGCAACACAAGTATCTTGAGATTAGTTATCGTCTGTACGATGTCACCGATGGCGGTTCCAACCTGATTGAGGAGGCTCCTGCCGAGCAGCCGTTTGTCTTCATTTCCGACACGGACATGGCTCTTCCGGCTTTCGAGGAGCAGGTGTGGGCATTGGAAAAGGATGCCATCTTCGAGTTCACCCTGAACCAGGAAGATGCCTACGGTCCCCGCATCGAGGAGCATGTGCTGGACCTTGACCGCGAGATATTTGTCATCAACGGGCACTTCGACCACGATAATGTCTATCCGGACGCCATTGTTCCCTTGTCGGATGCCAGTGGAAACCGGCTCATGGGGCGTGTGCTCAGTGTCGGCGAGGACAAGGTTCGCATGGACTTGAACCACCCCTTGGCCGGCATGACGCTGCGTTTCGAGGGCAGGGTGCTGGAAAGCCGCGATGCCACCGAGGAGGAGATAAAACACATCCTGCACCATTCCTGCAACTGCGGGCACGACCATTGCCATCATGAAGGCTGCGACCACGATGATTGCGACCATGAACACGATGGCTGTGGATGCGGCCATTGCCACTGATGCGCCCCCGACGGCCTCACCCCCTGACGACCTTATAGTCTTAATAACCTTTCACTTCACATCCACACAATGAGCAACACATTCGGCACCATCCTCCGACTCACCACCTTTGGAGAGAGTCATGGCCCTGTGATTGGCGGTGTGCTCGACGGCTTCCCCTCGGGAGTGGTTGTCGACACCGTAGGCATCCAGCGTGCACTTGAGCGCCGCCGGCCATCCAACGACATTGCCTCGACCGCCCGCCATGAGCAGGACACCGTGCAATTCCTTTCCGGCATTTTCGAAGGGAAGACCACGGGTGCTCCCATTGCCTTCGTGGTGGCGAACAACAATCAGCGCCCGGCCGACTACGAAGCCCTGCGCGAACTCTGCAGACCTTCCCATGCCGACTATGTCTACAACCAGAAATACGGCCATCGCGACCATCGCGGCGGTGGAAGGCAGTCGGCTCGTGTCACCGTTCCCCGTGTGGTGGCAGGTGCCATGGCGCAGCAGGTGCTGCAGGAACACGGCATAGGTATCCATGCCTATGTTTCCCAGATAGGCACACAAGTGCTCACCGACGGCGGGCTGGACGAAGCGGCTCCGCTTTTGGAGAATGTCCGCCGTGCCGGCGACAGCATAGGAGGTTGCATCACCTGCACGGTGACCGGTTGTCCCGTCGGCTTGGGCGAGCCCGAATTCGACAAGTTGCATGCCCGTCTGGGCGCAGCCATGCTCAGCATCAATGCCGTCCGAGCCTTTGAAGTGGGCAGTGGGTTTGCCGGATGCCAGCAGCGCGGCAGCGACCAGAACGACGCCTATGTGTTGAGCGACGGGCAGGTGCGTACCTTGACCAACCATAGCGGTGGCATTCAGGGCGGCATCAGCAACGGCGAGGAAATCTGTTTCCGTGTGGGGTTCAAGCCGATAGCCTCTATTTCACAGCCGCAGCAGATGGCGACGGTGGGCGGCGAGGTCGTATCGCATGCCATAACGGGTCGCCACGATGTCTGTGCCGTGCCGCGTGCCGTGCCCATTGTCGAGGCCATGACGGCCCTGACGCTGCTCGACCACATGCTGCTTGCACGGAAACTGTAGGTCGCCATTCATACAACCATGATGCTGTTTGCCCTCCTGCTGCAGGTTTTCACCCTTGTGGAGTGGAACTGCGAGAACCTTTTCGACTGCGAGCCCGACTCCGTCCACGACGATACGGAATGGCTTCCAGAAAGCTATCGTCATTGGACCCACTACCGCTACTGGCAAAAGGTGAACAATGTGGGGCGGACGCTGATAGCCTGCGGTGGTCGGGACGAGGGCTGGACACTTCCCGACCTGGTGGTGCTCACCGAAGTGGAGAACGACAGCGTGATGGTGGACCTCACCCGTAAGTCGCTGTTGCGTTCGGCACGCTATGAGTATCTTCTCACCGACAGTCCCGACCTTAGGGGCATAGATGTGGCCGTGCTCTACTCTCCCTTTGCTTTCCGATTGCTTGAAAGTAGGTCCATCCGTATCCAACCGCTGAAGAACATGCGTCCGACGCGCGACATCCTTTATGTGTCGGGCGAGGTCATTACGGGCGACACCCTCCACATTTTTGCCCTGCATGCCCCCAGCCGGCGCGACGGAGAGCGTCAGACACGCCCCCATCGCATGGCCGTGGCAGAGTGTCTGGCGGCGGCCGTCGACTCCATCCGTGCCCTGTCGCCGTCAGCAAAAATCGTTGTTGCAGGCGATTTCAACGACTACACCTCCTCACCTTCGCTGAAATTCCTGGCAGAGAGGGGGCTGACCGATGTCTCGGCAGCGTTCAAGGGCAGTGGCGGCGTCGCCGGAACCTATAAGTATCGCGGTGTCTGGCGCAGCCTGGACCACATCCTCTGCAGTCCTTCCATGGAAAGTTCCCTTATCGGCGGACAGATAGCCGACTTCCCCTTTCTCCTGACCGGCGACGAAACCTACGGCGGAACAAAGCCGAAGCGCAACTATATAGGCCCGCGCTGGCAGAACGGATACAGCGACCATCTGCCCCTCATCGCCCGTTTCCGATTGTCGGAATGACCGTACAGGGCGACCAACGGCCGCTGCTTTTGTAACCATTTGATTTCCAACGAATTGCAATTGGGCCTCAAACGCATTGCGTTTGGGGCCTAAACGCATGATGAAAGAGCCCCAAACGGAACGCGTTTGGACTCCAATTGGAAAACAACTCCGAAAGAAGCGAAAATGAGCAGAGAAAAAAACAAGGTTTTTTGGTGTCGTAAACGCTTTTTTGTATCTTCGCATCGGAAAAACATTAAGCAATAGCCAATAAACAATAACCGTTAACAACCATAACCAATAAGCGTTAATCAATGTTTGAGAATTTAAGTGACAGACTGGAACGAAGTTTCAAGATACTCCGCGGTGAAGGAAAAATCACGGAGATAAATGTGGCGGAAACGCTGAAGGATGTACGGCGCGCGCTGTTGGATGCCGATGTCAACTACAAGGTAGCCAAGCAGTTCACCGACACGGTCAAGGAAAAAGCCCTGGGAATGAATGTGCTCACGGCGGTGAAACCCGGCCAGTTGATGGTGAAACTGGTTCACGACGAACTGGCAACGCTCATGGGCGGCACGGCAGCCGAACTCAAGTTGGAGAAGCGTCCGGCCATCATCCTGATGTCAGGTTTGCAGGGTTCGGGTAAGACCACCTTCAGCGGCAAGCTGGCCAGCCTCCTCCAGCAGAAGCACCACCGCAAGCCGCTGCTCGTGGCGTGCGATGTCTATCGCCCCGCCGCCATCGAACAGTTGCGCGTCGTGGGCGAACAGATAGGCGTTCCCGTCTACTCCGAACCTGAAAGCAAGAATGTGAACGAAATTGCCACCCATGCGCTGACCGAGGCAAAGTCCACCGGCCGCGATGTGGTGATTGTCGATACAGCCGGCCGTCTGGCCATCGACGAGCAGATGATGCAGGAAATAGCATCGCTCAAAAGCATGCTGGAGCCCGACGAGACCCTCTTCGTGGTCGACTCGATGACCGGCCAGGATGCAGTCAACACCGCCAAGGAGTTCAACGACCGCCTGGACTTCGACGGCGTGATACTGACCAAACTCGACGGCGATACCCGCGGCGGTGCCGCACTTTCCATCCGCACCGTGGTGAACAAGCCCATCAAGTTCATCGGAACGGGCGAGAAAATGGACGCCCTTGATGTGTTCCACCCCGACCGCATGGCCGACCGAATACTCGGCATGGGCGATGTGGTCAGCCTCGTGGAGCGCGCACAGCAGCAGTTTGATGAGGAAGAGGCTCGCCGGCTGGAGAAGAAAATCCGCAAGAACAAGTTCGACTTCGAGGACTTCCTCAACCAGATACAGCAGATAAAGAAGATGGGCAACATCAAGGATCTGGCCTCCATGATACCCGGAATGGGCAAGGCGCTCCGCGATGTGGACATCGACAACGATGCCTTCAAGGGCATAGAGGCCATCATCCGGAGCATGACCCCGCAGGAACGCCACCATCCCGAAATACTCAACCTCGGCCGCAAGCAGCGGATAGCAAAGGGCTCGGGCACCTCCATTGATGAGGTGAACCGCCTGATGAAGCAGTTTGACCAGATGCGCAAGATGATGAAAATGATGACGGGAGGGGGAATGGCGCAGATGGCAGGCTTGATGAACCAAATGAGAAAGAAATGATCCTTATCGACGGAAAGCACACCTCGCAACTTGTCAAGCAGGACATAGTACGACAAGTAAAGGCACTGACCGGCCAGGGACGGCGCCCGCCTCACCTTGCCGCCATCATCGTGGGGCACGACCCAGCCTCCGAAACCTATGTCAGGAACAAAATCATGGCTTGCGAGGAATGCGGATTCCGCTCCACTCACATCCCTTTGGAGAGCAATGTGACCCAGGAAGCACTGATAGGGAAGATAAGACAACTGAACGCCGATGCCGAGATTGACGGCATCATCGTCCAACTGCCCCTGCCGGAACACATCGACGAGGGGGCAGTAATCAACGCCATCGACTACCGGAAAGATGTGGACGGATTCCATCCCGTCAATGTAGGCCGGCTGTTGATAGGCCTGCCCTGCATGATTCCCGCCACACCGCTGGGCATTCTCACCCTTCTCCAACGCTACGACATTCCCACCGCAGGAAAGAAATGCGTCGTGCTGGGCAGAAGCAACATCGTAGGCAAACCCGTGGCACAACTCATGATGCTGCCACAGTATGGCAATGCCACCGTGACCGTGTGCCACCGCCAGACACAGAACATAGCCGCCGAACTGCAACAGGCCGACATCATCGTCACCGCCATCGGGCAGCCCGGATTCGTCAAGGCCGACATGGTAAAGGCTGGGGCCGTCGTCTTCGATGTGGGTATTACCCGCGTGCCCGACCCGACACGGAAGAACGGATACCGGCTCATGGGTGATGTAGACTTCGAAGAAGTAGCACCGAAATGCTCCTACATAACACCCGTTCCCGGAGGAGTAGGTCCCATGACCGTATGCTCGCTCATGCAAAACACCCTGAAAGCCTATGAAGGATTCGACCAGTAGCAAAAAGGCCGACTACTATTACCAACTGGGCAACCAATACCGCCGGCAAGGAAACTTCCAACAAGCTAACGAGGCCTACATGGAAGCCATGAGTCTGGATCCGGAAAGCCCAGCTGCAGAGGCGAAGAAGATGATGGACAACATTATGAACTACTATCATAAAGACGCTTATAACCCTTAAATCAACTCATATGGCAAAATTCAAAGGCGCTATTGTCGTAAACACCGAACGGTGTAAAGGCTGCTCACTCTGCATAGTGGCCTGTCCGAAAGGTGTCATTGCCCTTGCAGAGAAGAGAGTGAACATCCACGGCTATCCCTATGTGGAGGCGGTGGACATGGAAAACTGTATCGGTTGTGCGTCGTGTGGGATCGTCTGTCCCGACGGGTGCATCACTGTCTACAAAAAAAGAATGGAGGAATAGACCATGGCAGAACAAGAAGTAGTATTGATGAAAGGCAATGAAGCCATCGCCTACGCCGCCATCCGTTGCGGTGCCGACGGCTACTTTGGCTATCCCATCACACCACAGAGTGAAGTGATAGAAACCCTTGCACTGCTCAAGCCTTGGGAGACAACCGGCATGGTGGTGCTACAGGCAGAGAGTGAGGTAGCATCCGTCAACATGCTATACGGCGGAGCAGGTGCCGGAAAGCGCGTGCTCACCTCGTCGTCGTCGCCAGGAGTAGCGCTCATGCAGGAAGGAATTGCCTACATGGCAGGCGCAGAACTGCCCGGACTCATAATAAATGTACAACGGGGAGGCCCCGGACTGGGTACCATACAACCCTCGCAGAGCGACTATTTCCAGGCAACGCGTGGAGGAGGCAACGGCGACTACTATGTCATCGTGCTCGCACCGAACTCCGTCCAGGAAATGGCCGACTTCGTAGACCTCGGCTTTGAACTGGCATTCAAGTACCGCATGCCGGCCATGATACTCAGTGACGGCGTCATAGGGCAGATGATGGAGAAGGTGGTGCTGCCACCGTTCAAGCCCCGCCGCACAGAAGAGGAAATAAAGCAGCAATGCCCCTGGGCTACCGTAGGACGCCCCGCCGACCGCCAGCCGAACATCATCACATCGCTGGAACTACAGTCGGAAGTCATGGAAAAGCGTAACCTGCACCTGCAAGAGAAATATCAGCAGGTAAAAAACAACGAAGTGCGCTATGAAACCAGCGGCTTGGACGATGCCGAATACATGATTGTGGCATTCGGAAGTGCCGCACGCATAGCAGAGACGGCCATTGAAAAGGCACGGGAAGAAGGGCTCAAGATAGGTCTCTTCCGTCCCATCACACTCTGGCCGTTCCCGGAAAAGGAAATTGCCGCCGCCGCAAAGGGCAAGAAAGGCATCCTGACCGTCGAGATAAACGCAGGGCAGATGGTCGAGGATGTGCGGCTGTCGGTCAACGGCACAGTGAAAGTTGAACACTTTGGACGGCTGGGCGGCATCGTACCAGAGCCAGACGAAATTGTAAAAGCATTAAAGGAGAAGTTCGTATGATGAATGATATAATCAGCAAAGAGAACCTGGTTTACAAGAAACCGGACCTCATGAACGAAGTGCCGATGCACTATTGCCCTGGCTGTTCCCATGGCGTGGTGCACAAACTGGTGGCAGAAGTGATTGAAGAGATGGGCATGACCGACAAAACCGTGGGCGTAAGCCCCGTCGGCTGTGCAGTATTTGCCTATCGCTACCTCGATATCGATTGGCAGGAAGCCGCCCACGGACGCGCTCCGGCAGTGGCTACCGCCATCAAACGCCTGTGGCCCGACCGCCTGGTATTCACCTATCAGGGTGACGGTGACCTTGCCTGCATTGGTACCTGTGAGACTATTCACGCGCTGAACCGCGGCGAAAACATCACCATTATCTTCATCAACAATGCCATTTACGGCATGACCGGCGGACAGATGGCACCCACCACGCTCATAGGACAGAAGACGGCAACCTGTCCCTACGGCCGGACGCCGGAACTGCACGGCTACCCGTTGAATGTGACAGAGTTGGCCTCGCACCTCGAGGGGACCTGCTATGTAACCCGGCAGAGCGTGGAAACGGTCGGCTCCATAGTGAAAGCGAAGAAAGCCATCCGTAAAGCCTTCGAGGCATCGATGGCCGGTAAGGGTTCGTCGCTAGTGGAAATTGTGAGCACCTGCAACAGTGGTTGGAAACTTTCGCCCGTGAAAGCCAACGGAAGAGAAACCGAATTCGATACAGCTCTTGCAGATTTCGAAGCTGTCGCCGTGGTCCAGATGGAGTACGATTTCAGGATGTTCGCAGCCCAGTTCCTTTGCATATTCCACAGCACCCTGTGCCATGTAGCGCAGCAATGTCTGGTTGGCATAGTTGCGGGCACCTTTCGATACCTGGAGGATAACCGGCGAGCGGAGTTCGGACGAAGCCTTGATGATGGCTTGCAGTTGCTCCATGTTGTTGAAATTGAATGCCGGAATGGCATAACCGCCGTTGATGGCGCGCTTGAACATCTCACGGGTGTTGACAAGACCTAATGATTTGTAGTCTACCATAATGTTGTTTTTGATTATAGGATGTGAATAATTGGTGTTTATGCAATTTGCATGGCAAATTTACTGATTTAATTTCTTACGGCCAAGTCCGCGTTCTCTTTTTCTGTTTTTTCATGTGGAAAAATCTGTTTGTTTTTCTACCCCAGAGGAGCGGTTTTCCGTTTGAGCCCCAAATGTATCGCGTTTGGGCGGCAGTTGGCATGTGTTTGGGGCTCAAACGGAATGGCACACCAACGCATCGGTGTGCAAGTCCTGCCAAGTCGCTGTGTAAGAGCGTTTTATGCGGAAAAAGAAAGGAGGGGGCAGGATTGTCCTGCTCCCTCCTTGTTTAATACGGGTGCAACGGTTGTGTCTCGTCCCAGGTCTTGTAGTGGTTGTAGGGAACCAGCCGCTGGGCTTGCATGACGGTGACTGCCGTCAGCAGCAGGGCAAGGATGCAGACGAATCTCTTCATGTTGATAGTAGGTTTGCTTGCGCTTGAGCGCGCGTACATGTACATTGTTCAATTTACAAATATAATTATTTTTCACAAAACGATAGTGGTTTTGTTAAATTTTAAGGCTTTTTCTGTGCAAAAACGACAAATGCAAAATCTCCGTCTGCCTACTGCCTGTAACTCCATTCTTAAGCATCCGATTTCCGAAAGGGGCTCAAACGCATTCCGTTTGGAGCCCAAACGGACGGCGAATGGAGCCCAAATGGAGTGCGTTTGGGGCTCAGTTGCAACCATTTGGAAATCAAATAGTTGCAAGTGCGTGTGCTCCTGCGCGTGCCATAATGTTCCCAGCCTTCCCCCAAAAAGGGCAGGGCCAGCCTTTCCTCCCTTCTTCCGGCTGCCCGGGCAAAGTTAAAAAGTCCTTTTTTTTCCTGTATGCCTGTAACAAAATGGTCATCTACTGCGTCTAAACAGGTAAACAACAATAAAAAAAGAAGAAAAAGACAATGAAACGCATCAATCTATTGTTTCTCCCCTTACTGCTGCTCTCGCTGACTGGCAGTGCCCAGGTGCTGACCGGCACTGTAGTCGACGAGCAGCAGCTTCCCATCCCCTACAGCAGTGTCTCGCTGCTGACGGCCGACTCCACCTTCCTTGTAGGCGTGACAACCGACGACAACGGCCGCTTCCGCATGCTGCAGCAGGAGAGTGCCGCCATCGTGAAGGTAACCTCGCTGGGCTACAACGACCTCGTCGTACCGCTCCAGGCGGCCTTGCCCGACACGCTTGTCATGAAAGCCGACAGCCGTACGCTGCAGACCGTTCAGGTGGTGGCGCAGAAACAACTCATCAAGAGTGAAGCCGACCGTATCGGCTATGACATACAGGCTGACCCCGAGGCGCAGACCAAGAATGTGATGGACATGCTCCGCAAGGTGCCCCTCGTGGCTGTCGACGGACAGGACAACATCACCGTCAACGGCACCTCGGCATTCAAAATCTATAAGAACGGTCATCCCGACAACTCGCTCTCGACCAACCCGAAAGAGGTGTTGAAAGCCATTCCGGCATCGATGATCAAGAAGATTGAGGTGATAACCGAGCCCGGTGCCCGCTACGATGCAGAGGGAGCAACCGCCATCCTCAACATCATCATGCTCGACAACAGCAGCATCAAGGGCGTCACTGCCACCCTGCAAGGCCGTGCCAACAACTTCGGAGCCGTACAGGCCGGCGGGTTCCTCACCGCACAGACCGGCAAACTCATCACCTCGGTCAACTACGGCTATGCCCACATTGGCGAGAAAAGCCAGCAGCAGGGCAACGAAAGCGAGACGCTCTTTGTGGAATCGGGCCAACACGACAGACAAACGCAGGAAAGCAAGCCTTCCGGCAATGTCCATTTTGCCAATGTGGAGGCTTCCTACGAAATCGATTCGCTGAACCTCCTGAGCGCATCGGTGGGATTATGGCTTTTCACTATGGATGTCAATGGAGTGAATAAAGTGGCCCGCTACGATGCCGCCGACAACCTGCTCTACAGCTATTCGGCAAGACACTATCTGCCCAGTTACAGCTATGCAAACTGGGACGGACGCATCGACTACGAGCACCGCACCCACCGCAAGAACGAAGTGCTCACAGCCAGCTACATGCTCTCGCTCACACGCTCCAGAAACGACTTGAGGCAAGACTTCCTCGACATGGTGAACATGCCTGTTCCCTATACCGGCTATATGCAGAAAAAACACGAACAGTTCTACGAGCATACCTTCCAGCTGGACTATGTCTATCCTTTCAACGACCATCACAAACTCGACATGGGACTGAAATACATCAACCGGCAGAACCGCTCGCAGTCGGCCATGACCTACGACGGCGTGCCGCAGACCATGAACAGCAACTTCAACCACAGCACCCAGGTGGCAGCCGCCTACCTGCAGTACATGCTCTCACTCGGAAAATTCTCCGCACAGGCAGGCCTCCGCTACGAATACAGTTTCCTCGAGGCAAAGTTTAAGGACGGCGGACAGGATAATTTCCACACCCGTCTGAACGATCTCGTACCCTCGCTCAACCTCAACTATCAGCTGACGCAGGCAAACTCCCTGAAACTCACCTACTCGACCAGCATCAACCGACCGGGCATCAGCTATCTGAATCCGGCCCGCTTCGAAACCATCAGCGAAGTAACCTTCGGAAATTCCGCACTCGAAAGCAGCCGGAACCAGAGCCTCGGACTCACCTTCATGCACATAGGCAAGAAACTGACATACAATGTCCGGCCTTACTTCTCGTATGTAAATAACGGCATTGCCGACCTGCGCTATGTAGAAAACGACATCAGGTATGAAACCTACGGCAACATCCAGAAAAGCCATAATGCCGGCGTGAGCACCTATGTGCAGTGGATGCCCATCATGGGAACATCCATCATGGTGAACGCCTCGGCCAACTATAAGCACCTGAAGAACCCCTCGCTTGGCCTGAGCACTCGTGGATGGAACGGCAACATCTACGCCAATGCCACACAGCAACTCCCCTGGCAGCTGCGGCTCACACTGGGCGGAGGCGGCAACATCGGGCGAACACCAGGCAATGTCTACGGCTACAGCGGCGGATACCACTGGTACTATTTCTCGCTGCAGCGCTCCTTCCTCAAGGAAAACCGACTGACGGTGGACCTCATGGGTGTTACCATGTTTGAGAAAAACACCACATGGAAGTGGTATCTTACCCAAGGCGACACCCGTGGCTGGGAAAAAGGACATAACCGCGGCCGCCAGTTCGGCATCAGCATCAGCTACCGTCTGGGTCGCCTGAACGCTCAGGTGAAGAAGACCAGTGCCACCATCGAGAACAACGACCTCGAAGGCGGTATCAAGAACAACGCTGGAGGCGGAACAGGACAGTAGGAGCTGCAACGGCTTCAAACAAAAGAAGGTCCCCGAACGCATAGTGTTTGGGGACCTTCTTCTTCAGTATCAGCCAAGGTTTTGTAATTAGCTTATACACAGTTAGTTCAAAAGAGAAAACTGGGAACAAAAACAGGAGACCCCATAGAAAGCAGTTCTGATTCCATAGTACCGAAGGTCTGTAACAATCCTTATGGGTCACAAAGAAAAAGCCCAGCCATTTTTTCGGCTGGGCTGATTGCGTCTACTTTTTCGGTGTGTCCGGAAGTCTCTTCAGTATGTAGTACTGGAAGGGCTGTAGTTGCATGCTTTTGGTCAGTTGAATCTCCTGATTCTCATACAAATCTAGCGTCTTGGCAAACTCCCATGTGTTCGGAATGGAAACACCGAGGTCTTCATTGCGCAGGCTAACGATAACAAGATAGTCCTCTTCGTCGAGTAATCGTTCAAAGACCAGGATGTCCTTGTTCGGATATACCAGACGGGTTCCGCGACGGAACGCAGGGTGCTCATTGTAAATCTTGATTAGTTGTTTGTATTGCTTATAGAGGTTGCTGTTGGCCGACCAGTCAACGGGAACATAATGGAAAAAGTTGATGGTGTCGGGATAGCCTACTTCCTGCGAGCCGTAAATCATGGCACCGCCATGCAGGAATGTCGCAGCCACCCATGCGGCCACCGACCCAAAGCCGCTAATGAACTCTTTTACGGGCGAGATGTTTACGGCGTGGTCGTGGTTGGTGGTGAAACGCATCTTCACCTTCCCTTCCGGCAGGGAGTCGTATTCCAGGAGGTCAGCAGTGAAAAGATTCTTGGCAGGGTGCCCGTTGGCAACGACACTGACCAGAGAATCCTTGAAGTCCCAACCGTAGTTCATGTCGAATCCTCCCACGGTAAAATTGTCGGGGCGCTTGCCTTCAGCCAGCATAAGGATGCGCCTTCCGGCACACTTCCGCAATTCGTCGATGGCATCTTTCCAGAAGTCGGCGGGTACACCGTCGGCTACATCGCAGCGGAATCCGTCAATGTTGCACTGCTCTATCCAGAAACGCATGGCATCGATCATGGCACGGCGCATGTCTTGGTTGTCGTAGTTGAGGTCGGCCACATCGTACCAGTCGAAGGGGCGTGGGTGGATAATTGTATCGGCCTTTTCATCGTGGGTGTACCATTCGGGATGCTGTTTCACCCATGGGTGGTCCCATGCAGTGTGGTTGGCTACCCAGTCGAGGATGACGCCGATGTTGCGCTCGTGTGCCAGACTAACCAGCAGTTTGAAATCTTCAAGCGTTCCAAACTCAGGAGCGATGGCGGTATAGTTGCTGATGCAGTAGGGAGAGTTCTTTCCCTTTTCCACCCCGATGGGGTAGATGGGCATGATCCAGATAGTGTTGATGCCCAGGTCGGCAATGGAGTCGATGCGCGCTGCCACAGCGTTAAGCGATTTCTCGGCGGCAAAGACACGCGGGTTGACTTGATACATCACGATATCTTCAGGCTCAGGAATTTCGAATCCCTTCTTTTCTGGTTGACAGGATGCCATGAGCAGCACGACTGCCAGTAATAGATAGAGTTTTTTCATATTTGGTTGGTTAGTCGTTTGGTTGTTTAGTTGTTTGGTTGTTTAGTTGTTTGGGGGCAATAAAAATATTGATTTCATCTTACAAAAGTAACAATAATTTGATGAATATTGCTTAACTTTGTAGGAAAATAACGCCATCATGATAGATTCACTCACAGTCGAACGCATCAAGAACGCTGCCAACATCGTCGATGTGGTGCAGGAGTTCGTAACCCTCCGCAAGAGCGGTGCCAACTATAAAGGGCTGTGTCCCTTCCATAACGAACGGACACCATCGTTCTTCGTTTCTCCTTCGCGTGGCACCTGCCATTGCTTTGGCTGCGGAAAGGGTGGCAATGCTGTGGGTTTTATCATGGAGCATGAACAGATGACCTACCCGGAGGCACTTCGCTGGCTGGCTCGAAAATACAACATAGAAATTCAGGAGCGCGAACTTACGGACGAAGAAAGGCAGCAGCAGAGCGAGCGCGAATCAATGTTCATTGTCAACGAGTGGGTCGCCAACTATTTTACAGAATTGCTGAACAACCATCCCGACGGACAGGCCATAGGTCTGCAATACTTCAGGAGTCGAGGCTTCCGAGACGATATTATTAAGAAATTCCAATTGGGATACAGCGTCGTCGATCGTCTGGCATTGGGGCAGACTGCCACACGGCTGGGCTACAAGGAAGACTTTCTGCTGAAGACAGGCATCTGCTATAAGAACGAGCGTGCACAGCTGATTGACCGCTATGCAGGAAGGGTAATCTTCCCTTGGATAGGGGTAAACGGCAAAGTTGTGGGATTTGGCGGACGCAAGTTGGACCAGGCCACGAAAGGCGTACAGCAGAAGTATGTCAACTCTCCCGACAGCGAGATTTACCACAAGGACCATGAACTCTACGGCATTTATCAGGCAAAGAAGGCCATCGCCAAGGAAGACTGTGTCTACATGGTGGAGGGGTACACCGATGTCGTCAGCATGCACCAGTGTGGCATTGAGAATGTTGTAGCCAACTCGGGAACGGCCCTTTCCGTGCATCAGATACACATGTTGCATCGTTTCACTTCGAACATTGTGCTGCTCTACGATGGTGATGCCGCCGGAATACATGCCGCCATGCGCGGAACAGACATGCTGCTGGCCGAGGGGATGAACTTGAAGGTGCTGCTCCTTCCCGACGGCGACGATCCCGACAGTTTTGCACGGAAGCACACTGCTGCCGATTTCAAGGAATACATTGAGCGAAATCAAACCGATTTCATACAGTTCAAGACCGACCTCCTGCTGGCAAACCAGACCGACCCGCTGAAGCGTACGGAAGCCATCAGTTCCATCGTGGAGTCCATTTCCATGATTGGTGACCATGTTTTGCGCGACACCTATCTGCACAACTGTGCACAGCGAGTAGGCATTAAGGAGTCGGTGCTCATCAGTCAGATGAATGTCTTTGTCCGGAACCGCCGCCGTGCCGCCAATCCCACCGCTGCCGCAGAAGCAGAAGCCGAACAAACAAAGCGTACCGACACACAGGCGTCGGTCAATCAGGCACTGCTACGGGCCCAACTCAAGGACAACAAGGTGGAGACGCTATTGACCCAGCTAATTGTCAGACGGGGACACGAAACCGTGATGGACAATGTGGAGGACGGAAAAGGCAACCTTGTACGGCTGAATGTAGCGCAATACATCCACTATTCACTCTCGGCCGACAACCTTAGGTTTGCCAATTCCCAGTATCAGCGCATAATGGAAGAGGCTGCTGCGGAAAGCGGCAAGGATGGCTTCAATGCTGAAAGACATTTCCTCCATCATGAAGATCAGGAAATTGCCAGACTCGCGCAGACATTGACAGAAGACAAATACCAGCTAATCAGCCAAACTCCTCAGGATGACGAGAACCTGTCGCCTGACGAAAAAGCCCAGCAAGAGCAAAAAAAACAGCACCGGCTGCTGAATCAGACCAACCATCTTCTGCTTGATTTCAGGAAGGAATGGGTCGATAAGCAGATGAAAGCGGTGATGGAAGAAGTGAAGAACACCAGTATAGATGCTGAGAAGAAACGCCAGAAACTGGCCGAATATCAGCAGTTGCTGAAACTTCGTAACACCATCGCCCAGCAACTGGGCAGCGAAGTTGTACTCTGACGGAATCAGACTTGCGCACGATTGTCGTATGATATATTTCAACTGGATTATAACCACGCTGTATTTCCTCACCCTTGTGGGGACCACCATTGCCGTGCTCATGGACAACCGGCAACCGGCCAAGACCATGGCGTGGGTTTTGGTGCTGATTTTCCTTCCTGTGATAGGCCTCATCCTCTTTTTCTTCTTCGGGCAAAATACCCACAAGGAACGCATCATCAGCCAACAGAGCCTGGATGAGCTTTCCGTCCATTCCATGTTGGAGTTCGTCGAGCAGAAGTCGCTCCAACTGCCGGAAAGGTACATTCCCCTGATAAAACTGTTCATCAATCAGAACTTTGCCTTGCCCTTCAAGGACTACAAGGCGGAAATCTTGACTTCAGGCTATGACTATTTCCAGCAGTTGTTGGTCGATATCCTCAATGCCCGCCGCCATATCCACCTTTGCACCTATATCTTCAGCAGCGATGCGCTTGGCAATTTGGTAGCCGATGCCCTTGTGGCAAAAGCCCGGGAGGGTGTGGAGGTACGCATAGTCTATGATGGCGTGGGGTGTTGGCGCACTTCTTCTAAGTTCTTCGCTCGCATGGAAGAGGCTGGCATTCAGGTTTATGCTTTCCTGCCGGTGCATTTTCCGGCATTCACCAGCAAGATAAACTATCGCAACCACCGCAAGATTTGTGTTATAGACGGTCGGGTGGGATATGTCGGGGGAATGAACATTGCCGACAGATATGTAAAGGGTACCCACCGGCAGGCTTGGCGTGACACGCATTTAAGAGTGCAGGGAGGACTGGTCTATGGCTTGCAGCGTGCCTTTTTCGTTGACTGGTATTTTGTTTCCCGTGAGTTGATTACCGACCAGAAATACTATCCTTCTTCCGTAGCGGAACCATCGTGGTCGGCACCCACCGCTGTGGCACAGGTCGTTACCAGCAGTCCTGTCATGGAATGGCCGATCATTATGCAGGGCTATGTCCGTGCAATGGGTGAGGCTTCACGCTACATCTATATAGAATCCCCCTATTTCCTGCCCAACGAGACCGTATTGTTTGCCATGATTTCGGCTGCGCGGTCGGGAGTGGATGTGCGGCTGATGGTACCGCTCCATTCCGATGCCAAATTGGTGGAGTGGGCCGGCAGCGGCTATTTGTCGCAAGTGGCGGAGGCAGGCGTGAAGGTTTATTTCTACAAAGCAGGGTTCAATCACAGCAAACTGCTGATTGTAGACGACGAATTATGTTCATGTGGGTCAACCAATGTCGATTTCCGAAGCTTTGAAAACAATTGCGAGGCAAACATCTTCTTTTACGACAGTGAGATGGCAACCAGAATGAAACAGGTTTTTCTTGACGATTTGGCCCATTGTCTTCCTTATGAGGAAGTGCCCCATCGCTTCCGCCGGCCCTTTGTACAGCGTCTGTGGGAATCATTTACGCGGATGTTTGCTCCGATGCTTTGACCTATCGACGGAAGATGGAGAAATTGACACTGCCGTAGGCTCTGTGCTCCACAAAGTTCGGATGCAGGCTGAAGTCGTTTTGCTTGCCGTGTTCAAAAACGAAGATACCATCTTCAGCAAGCAGTTCTTGCCCGTGGCAAGCGCATAGCGAGTCCTGTTGGAAAATCAGATTAGGAATCTCAGCAAGTTGTTCCAGGGCATAGGGCGGGTCTGCAAAGATGAAGTCGAACTGGGCATGGCAATTCTTTATAAAGCGAAAAACATCGGTTCTTATCAAGGTATGGTTGTCGGCTTGGAGTTTTTCCACACACTGGCCGATGAATCGTGCGTGGTCTCTGTCGCGCTCGACACTGACCACTTGTGCACAACCCCGTGAGAGCAGTTCAAGCGATATGCTGCCCGTGCCGGCAAAGAGATCGAGTGCACGGACACCTTCAAAGTCAAGGTAGCCCATGAGCACATTAAAGATGTTTTCCTTGGCGAAGTCGGTAGTGGGCCGCGCTTTGAACGAGCGGGGAATGTCGAAGAGCCTTCCTTTGTATTTTCCTGTGATGATGCGCATGGGCTGCTGCGTTTTTTCCCTTTACTTGTTGTTCCTTGGTTCAGTCGATGAAAAGCGGCATCAGGTCGATGGGCAGTTGTTTTTCGGTGCACACCGGTGATGGTCCCAATGCGGTGGCGGCATCGACCACGGCCACTTTTTGTATGTAGGGCTTCAGTTGCGCCCCCATTTCTGCCAGTTTGGCGTCGCTCCCCAGCAGGTGCAGTTCGTCGCGCTCGCTGTTCAGCCCCATCTGCTGCCAGGCGTAGAGGGTGTAGAAAACATTATCGGCGGTGTGCCGGGCGTCGAACTGGTTGCAGAAACGGAAGCGACTCTTGTCGTAGCAAAACAGTTCCATGCGTTTCTCATGGAAGTAGGCATAGAGTTTCCGCCACAACCCGTTCTGACTTCTGCGGTAGAGATAGGCCCACAGCGGCTGCATCAGCGGCATGATGCTGACTTGCGGGAAATTGTCGCCGAGCACCAGTCTGAGGTCCTTACTCACTTGGAAGAGCACTGCGCACTTCAGTTCAGGGATGACGCTGTGCATCACCTCGTGGTTTTTCATCAGGTCGAAACTGTGGCAGTAGATTTCTTCTTTTGCCGTTTCGTCGTATTCTTCGATGGGTACGGGCATGGCGGGTGACTCGATCAACACCAGGACGCGACCGCGGTTGCCGTCAAGCATGCCAATTTCCGGCAGAGCCTCGCGAAGGTGGGCGGCCATGGAAATACCTCCTTTCGGTATGTATGTCTCAATGTCGACACCTGTCCGGGTGTCGGCATTTTTTCTGGCGAATATCAGTGTCTGGTCCGTTATGCGGATGACGGTGCGTTGCTGTGGGCTTGTCATGAAATGTTGGTTAATTTACGGATTTACTATTTCTTTGCTGTGCAAAGCGCATAGCGAGTTCGGATTTTTAATTACCTTTGCAAAGGTAAGAAAAAAAATGTTTTGCGATGCTTCGCGATGAATATATCTTTCAGATAAAGCGCAGTCTGGGGGTAGCTCCCACGCAGGAGCAGCATCAGGCATTGGACACTTTCGTGCAGTTTCTGTTGTCGGAAGGTGGTCGGGAGGTGATGTTGCTTTGCGGCAGTGCCGGTACGGGCAAGACCACCTTGGGCAGTGCCATCGTACGGTCGATGGTTCGTATGGGGCAGCGTGTGGTATTGTTGGCCCCTACGGGACGCTCAGCAAAGGTATTCGCACAGAACAGCGGCCTTCCGGCATCAACCATCCACCGCAAGATTTACCGTCAGCGCGAGGTGGGGGAGCTGTACAGCCAGTTCAGCCTAAGTCCGAACCTGCACGGCAATACCCTGTTTTTTGTCGACGAGGCCTCGATGATTTCCATGGGACATGGCGACTTGCGCAGTTTGCTCGACGACCTTATCCAGTATGTCTATGGCGGCAAGCACTGCCGACTGGTGCTCATCGGCGATGCCGCACAGCTGCCGCCCGTGGGGGAGGAGGAGTCGCCGGCACTGCAGGCAGCAGTGTTGCAGGGCTATGGGCTGGATGTGTTCAGTAGCACGCTCAACGAAGTGCTCCGGCAGTCGGAGCAAAGCGGCATACTATTCAATGCCACGGCCATACGCCGGCTGATTACCCACGATGAGGCAACACTCATGCCGAAGGTGCGTTTTTGCGGCTTTGCCGACATCCGCAGGGTTCCCGGCGATGAACTGATAGAATCAATCAGCAGCAGCTACGACCAGGTGGGAATGGACGAAACAATGATTATTACCCGCTCAAACAAGCGTGCCAACCTCTTCAATCAAGGCATCCGCAATACCATCCTCGGCCGTGAGGAGGAACTGACGCGCGGCGACTGGCTCATGGTGGTCAAGAACAAGTACCTCAAGACGGGTGAAATGGGCGAGGACAACGAAGGTGAGACCTTCATTGCAAACGGCGACAGGGCGGTGGTGCAGCGGGTGAGAAATGTCCACACTATGCACGGATTCCGTTTTGCCGATGTGTTGCTGGAATTTCCCGACTACGACAACCAGGAACTACAGACCACCCTCATCCTTGAAAGCCTCACGGCAGAGGCCCCCCAACTCACGGCCGAACAGACGGAGGCACTCTATCTGAGCATTCTTGCCGACTATTCGGACATCACCTCTAAACGGGAACTGCGCAAGGCCGTTCGTGCCGACCGCTACTTCAACGCCCTGCAGGCAAAGTATGCTTATGCTGTCACCTGCCACAAGGCACAGGGCGGGCAGTGGGCACACATCTATCTGGACCAGGGCTATATGACCGAGGAGATGCTCACGCCCGACTATATCCATTGGCTCTACACCGCCTTTACCCGCGCCACCGAGAAACTCTTCCTCATCAACTGGCCCGCCGTGCAGTGCGAAGAGGAATAACCCGACAGCCTGCCGGACCTTGCATGTGCAAGAGTATTATAAGAATATATTTTGAGTTATTCCAACTATATTTTGTATCTTTGTCAGGTACTAACAATCTCTACACTATGAAAAAACTAATCTTTCTTTTGCTATTCGTAGCCTGCACGGTTGCCAAGGCACAGACCTTCTCGTGTCCGGAACTCAAAAAAGACATTGCTGCCTGGAACAAACTGGAGAAGAGTAGCAACTATCAAGAGTGGGCACAAGATATCTACGACAACAAACTCTACAAACAGGGTAGCACGGGCGGCATCGAATATACCTATGTCATCACCTCCAATGCCAATATCTCCATGCAGTCGCTACGCGAACTGACGCTCGACTATCTGTCCGTCTACTTTAAGATTACAAGTCAGATGAGGGCAGGAATCTCTTCGCGGAATGCTCCCGACCAGATCCTTTTTACAGGTTCGATAAACAAACTTGCTACATTCTACAGCCTGTTTGAGGAGAACTATGTGGATGCAAAAATCAATTTCGACATCCGTTTCCGCGAGAACCGCATACGCTTCAATGTCAGAATCGACGACTATCATGTGCGTCAGACTTCCGACGGGAAGATTTTGCAGGACAAGGTGGTGCATGTCAGAAACACATTCCCCCTCTATCGCAAGTCGGACCACAAGGACAGCTACTCAAGGGCGTTCATCAATGCCAACAGCAAGTGCATGAACTATGCCGACTACTTCGTAAAGTTTCTCAACAAAAATGCCAACAAGAAGATAGCAGAAGAAAACTGGTAGTTTTCAATACAAGGGGCATCCTGCATATAGGCCATGCCCCTTATTTTGTTTTCCTGGTAAATCAGTCAACCACATTGCGCTCTTTTATGGCCTTGACAGTGGTCTTTGCTGCCACGATGTCTTTATCAATCAGGTATTCACTCCACAGTGCCACTGTGCGCCCCTTGCGTCCTTTCTTCAGTGTTACGAGCACTTGCCCTTCCTGCCCGTCGTAGAATCCATGTCCGTCGATGCCTTCCTTGTAGTAGACATTGAGTCCTTCGGCTTCCTCCTTGGCATAGATTGAGCAGCGGCTGTAGGTTTGGTAACCGTCCACTCCCAAGTCGCCCACATAGTTGCCGTCGGCAGTTTTGTTCAGTGTAAACTCAAGAATGAAACAGATGCTAGTTCCGCCAACCGTTTCTCCGGCACAATATTCTGCTTGATAGTTGCCGCTCCAGTCGGTGGTCTCTACTTGCTTGTTATTAGAAACACCGTCGTTGTGATTCACTGCTGTTGCTCCGACAATGGTTACCGATGCGAGAAGTGCGACAAGAATAAAATAGAAGGTTAATGCTTTGTTAGTCATAGCGGGATTGTATTTATGTTTTTTTGTTAAATTCAATAGATGATGCGCCCCCATCATTTCAGGTTCTCCGTCCGGATAAGAACAATCAATCGTTTCATTCTTCATCTTCAATTGTATGAACCTCAAAAATCGAACTTTGTAGATCATAGTGCCATAGACTATCAGTTCCTACTGGAGTCCCCTTTGAGTAGTAGATTTCATCGAGGATAGAACCTGCCAGGTCATGATCCTTCTTTTTCCATAATGAAATGCTCTATGTGTTTGAATCTAATCTGTTTTATGATAAATTAAACCACGAAAACCCGAAAGTCTTATGAAAGTCACGATTTCAATTAAGATTTGGTTCGTCAAAATGAGATTCGAAATCGGAATCTGACAGCCAAAGGGGAGGGAAACCTCCCCACTTCCGGGTTTTCTGTCGCAAAGATAATTCAAATTATTCATCATTCAAAATTTATTATTATGGAAGAAACAAAGCCGTCAGGCCGCGGCGGTCGCCGCGCAGGCGCCGGGCGAAAGAGCAAGGGCGGCGTACACTATTACGGTTTCAATGCACCCCAGGAGGTGCATGAGATACTCCAGCAGGTGGAGGGCTCAAAGGCGGAATTTATCTGCCTGTGCATCCTCAAGGCCGTGGGGAAAGACCGGTAGCGGTCTCTCCCCAGTCAGCAGCCTTTTGGTTTGAACTTAATCGATTTTATGATAAGTTAAATCTTTAGGTAATTTTTCAAGTTTCGCACAGATATCGCTGACTTCGATAATTTCAGCGGCATTAAGAGGAACGGATGTACATTCGCCGTTATACGTTAGCCCTTGCTGGTATGCCATATTCGCATTACACAACTGCAGGGTGTAGAACTGCGACAGATTGACGTCTACGCCTTCCTGCGCCCTGTCAAGCAAATACAGCATTTCATTCGTTTCATGGTCAATCACTTCAATATATTCGCCAGCTTCCATGCAATAGTATTTGCCGGATGCCGTGTAATGCTTTTTTATTCCACCCGTACACAATTGAAGATAGAGAGCGAGCCAAGCGGCGGCAACGATCAAAAGAAAATGCCACCACTCCAAAAAAAATAACGAAATGACACATATAGGTGCAAGATAATAGAAAATAATCATGATGTTTTTTTGAATTAATGGCGGTTTGAAGTCATCGCCCCGCCTGGTTGTGTTTTAGCGTCTGTTTTTTTATTCCGCAATGAGTCCAATTACCCAATGGTCGCAATCGTATGAGAACTGCATCGGACACAGATTCACTATTTCGGAAAACTTTCCTTGATATGTGAGAACTGCGTGAGGGCCTTCGATTGTTCTGAGAGCCTCCCATATTTCTGCCTCTCTTTCAAGAAATGCGGCCTTTTCGTCGTCGTCCTCGAAAGCATCAAGCATGGGTAATACTTCTTCTTTCCAGTATGACCATTTGAAACATGGGTATAGCAACTCGTAATCGTCGCTGTAGTCTGCCTGAGAGATTTCGTATTCGCTTGTTGCGTATCCTTCGCACTTCCAGAAATGCTCGCCGGACTTCTTGTGTAACGAAACAATGGAAAGTCCATATTGGTTTGAACTTAATCAATTTTATGATAAGTTAAATCAAAAAGAGGGGTTCAACCTTCACAGGCTTTGCCCCTCAACTTTAAAAAATTCATTGCAAATTTATTAACAACTTTAAAAAATTCAAAATTATGAGTACAAAAATTTCAAACGCTGCTATCTATGAAGCAGTAAAAGCAAATGGTTTCATCAGTGAGAAACAGATTAACTTGTTAAAGCGTCGCTCAAATGCAGCTGGTAAAGATTTGTTTAACTATGATTTGAACGAAGATTGTCCTGATGGTTACGGCGTTCCCTGCACGGAGGAGCAGGGCGCAAAGGGTCTGAAGTGGTTACGGTTTGAACTTAATCAATTTTATGATAAGTTAAATCCCTTTTCCAGTTTATGAATCTCTTGCTGTGCCTTCGCACTTTCTACATCAACAATCAGTTTGATGTTGTCTTCCGATATGTGTTGTTTTGCCATAAAAAAAGTACTTCTGTTTGCACAAAAGTACTCTATCTATGTATGATTAAAAAAGACATTATCTTCTTCCTCCAAAATATAAACATAATGGAATCCCTAAAAATGGAGTCATCCCCACACAAACAACAAAATAAAAGAGGAAAGGCAAGAAACCTCTGTTTTTAGGCTTAATAACGAAAGGCATTGCTATCAGTGCTACGATAAAGTTAAACAAAAGCATAATCAAAGTCTTTTAGGTTTTCTTACATCGCGAAAATAAGTAAATTATTTGATTCATGCAAAGGGATTTCCCTAAAAGAAGGGAGGAATTTTCCCCAATTATCTTTCTGTTGATAGAATCTTCGCTGAATTCTCACGAATAACATCCATGGGTATCAATGGAAGCAACAAATATTACAATCTGTTTGGAAAGGCGATGTAAAGTTTGAACTTAATCAATTTTATGATAAGTTAAATCCTGTGTTTTGTATGTTGTTGTGTAACAGCGGTTTGCGTTGTATTTCGCTACAGAAATTCAATCATTTCAAGGGGCTTTAGGATTGTTTCGTTGGCTTTTTTTATTCGTTTGTTGCCCCAATGGTGGAAAGAGTAGCCTTGCTGTTTGTCTGCAACAAAGATAATGCTTATCTGGCAATTGACAAAAATTTCCTGCATAATAAGTTGCTTGTATTTCATTGCTAAATGGTGTGAACTGCAATATCGGATAAACAGGTCTGGATGTAAGCGTTGAAATCCTTGTTTTTCTATTTCATGGCAAAAAATCCTGTGTTCTTTTCTTCCATTTTTTGAGTAAAGAGGGAAGCGTGTAAAAACATATATCCACATATTAATTTCGTTTTTTATTGTAGTTTGGGGTAATAGATGATTTTCCCTTCTTTGGTAAGGTATGTGGCAAGAGAATGGGAGGTCATGCTCAGATCGTCTAATGATATGTTTTCGTAAAAGAGAGAAACGATTTCTTTTTTCACTTTTTTGTTAATTGTTTCTTCCCCCCGTTGATACAGTTTCCATACAATTTCGTCTATAAATGGGCGATATGGTTCCATCGTGTCATCTGCCAGAGGGAATGAATTGAAGTAATTACGGTGGAAAATTCCTAATGACGGCAGCAAACCGCTTCCCAGTAGGGCTCGTGTCGTGTAAGCTCTTAAGATGGAGTAGCCATAGTTAAGCAGATTGTTGGGCGGATTTCCCAGTCTGTCGCGTATAAAGGATTTTCCCAACAGTATTTTCCAATATTGTTTGGCGGCTTGTCCCTCCCGGTTTGACGCATCTCCGCTCAGGACTTTGCTGTAATAATGTTGGAGAGGGTCGTTTCCGAGTCCAAGTTTTTGCAGGAGCAGGGACTGATTCCGGATTTTCCGTTCTATGATTTGCTCCCATAGTTGTTTTTTCAATATGGACCCTGCTTCAATCTGGCTTCGGAAAAGTTTTCCTTGTATGCTGCTGGAATCAAGCGTTTGAAGCATGGATATCGGCATGTGGCGTTCATCGCAGAAAACAACTGATACACTGTGCTTGGACAGTTGATTGAGTGCCGGCGTTGTAATATGCACAGAGTGATTGTCGACGATAATGGTGTGAATGTCTTCTATCGTTCTGAGGAAAGGTGTTCCTTCCAGGCCTTGTACACTTATTTGCAAAAGGGAGTTCTTGATGCAGACTTCTGCTGGCGACGTTAAGAATAGTGTTTGTTTGGGCATAGTTTCTTGTTGTTCGGGGAAAAAGCATCGGCTCCAAGCGTAAAAGCTTGGAGCCGATGCTTTTTATATAATTAAGGTATTATGGTTTTAGAAGATGTATGTGCGAAGAAGCCAGTAGCAGATGATGCCTACGACATAGCCTACGAAGGCAATCCATGTGACTTTCTTCATGTACCAGCCGAAGGTTATCTTCTCGAGTCCCATTACTACCACGCCTGCTGCGGAGCCGATGATGAGCATGGAGCCTCCCACGCCGGCGCAGTAGGCCAGCAACTGCCAGAAGATGCCATCGATGGCCATGTCGCCCACGGCTTCAACCGGGTACATGCCCATGCAGCCTGCCACGAGCGGAACATTGTCGACAATGCTTGACAGCACGCCGATGATGCCCGTCACGAGGTAGTGGTTGCCTTCGAAGGCTGTGTTCAGCCCCTCTCCGAGCGATGTGAGTACGCCGATGGTTTCCAGGCAGCCTACGGCCATGAGGATGCCGAGGAAGAACAGTATGGTGGCCATGTCGATGCGGCGCAGCATGGCGGTGACGCGTTTCTTCATGCCGCCCTTATCTTCTTTCTGTTTCAGATTGGCATAGAACACTTCCGTAACGGTCCAGAGCACGCCCAGGACAAGCAGGATGCCGATGAACGGCGGCAGGTGGGTGATGCTCTTATAGATGGGAACGAAGATGAGTCCTCCCACGCCGAGGAAGAAGATGGTCTTGCGTTGAGTCGACGACAGGAGTTCGGCCTCTGTCTGTTCTTCTTTCTTCTGCACGACAGTCAGTTCTCCCTTGAGCGAGAGTGACAGGATGTAGGCCGGCAGTACCATGGAAACCACCGAGGGGATGAATATCTCGCTGATAACTCCAGCGGCGGTGATGACTCCCTTGTTCCAGAGCATGATGGTGGTTACATCGCCTATGGGTGAGAAGGCACCTCCCGAGTTGGCGGCAATCACCACAAGGGCAGCATAGATGAGGCGGTCTTTCTTGTCGCTGACCAGTTTGCGCAGGATCATGATCATCACGATGGAGGTGGTCAGGTTGTCGAGGATGGCGCTGAGGAAGAAGGTCATGAAAGCGATGCGCCAGAGCAGTCCGCGTTTCGATTTTGTCTGCAAGGTGTCGCGCACGAAGTTGAATCCTCCGTTCTGGTCGACGAGTTCGACGATGGTCATGGCGCCCATGAGGAAGAACAGCGTGGTGCTGGTGGAGCCGAGGTGTCGTTCAATCTCGGCACTGACTATCAGTGCTTTCTCCGCACCGATGGCATTGGTCAGATATTGTGATGGGTCTATCATGAACAGCGTCCAGCAGGCCACGAACATGAGCAGGGCAGTGGCTGCCTTGTTCACCTTTGTAAGACTTTCAATGGCAATGAAGAAGTAGCCGATACAGAAAACTACGACGATTGCAAGTGTAAGTGTTGACATGGTTGTTTAGTCGTTTGGTTGTTTGGTTGTTTGGTTGTTTGGTTGTTTGGTTGTTTGGTTGTTTGGTTCTCCCGACTCGCGAGCTCGTAGGAGCGCAGCAGCGAGCGGTTTGGTCGTTTAGTCGTTTAGTCGTTTGGTCGTTTAGTCGTTTAGTCGTTTGGTCGTTTAGTCGTTTAGTCGTTTGGTCGTTTAGTCGTTTGGTTGTTCGGCAGCCCTGAAGTTTGCCAGGTTGCTTTCGTCGAATGTCTTGATGTAGGCAGCCTTGCCGGTGACATTCTCCTCGGCCATCTGCAGATAGACATGAGCCGACTTGGAGAACAGTTCGGGGGCCTTGGTGGCATCGTCGAGCAGCAGGAGCGACATCACAATCTCGCCGGTCATGTCGTAGAGGCGGCGTGCCAGGAAGTCGTGCACCTCCTGGTTGTTCTTCTCCTTGACCAGGTTAATGCTCTGCTCGTAGGTCTCCACCATAGCCTTTACGCGCTCCTTGAGCGGTTGCAGGTCGGCGGCGACCTCTCTTTCGAGCATTTCGTGGATGATGTTGAGGTAGGTGCCGTTGGTGATGTAGCGGATGGCTGCTACCACCTGCAGTTGTGTCGTACCCTCGTAGATGCTGAAGATGCGTGCATCGCGCATCAGTCGCTGACACTTGTATTCCATGATAAAGCCCGAGCCACCGTGTATGGAAACACCGTCGTAGGCGTTTTGGTTGGCATATTCGGAGGTCATACCCTTTGCCAGCGGTGTGAAAGCGTCGGCCAGGCGGCTGTATTGTTTCAGTTCCTGCTTCTCCTCAAGGGTGAGCGGTCGGTCGCGCTGAATGTCCTCAAGTGCCTTGTAGACATCGACGAGGCGCGAGGTCTGGTAGAGGAGCGAGCGTCCTGCATCGAGTTTGGCCTTCATGCGGCTGAGCATGTCGTAGACGGCGGGGAAGTGTATGATTTCCTGTCCAAACTGTGCGCGCTCCTTGGCGTAGGCAAGTGCCTCGTTGTAGGCTTCCTGCGAGAGTCCGGTCGACTGGGCTGCAATGCCCAACCGTGCTCCGTTCATCAGAGCCATGACATATTTTATGAGTCCCAGTCGGGTGCTTCCGCAGAGTTCTGCCTTGGCGTTCTTGTAGGTAAGTTCGCAGGTGGGTGAGCCGTGTATGCCCAGTTTATGCTCGATGTGGCGCACATCCACTCCGCCCTGCCGCTTGTCGTAGATGAACATGGAGAGTCCGCGGCCGTCTTTCGTACCTTCTTCGGAGCGTGCCAGCACGAGGTGAATGTCGGAATCGCCGTTGGTGATGAAGCGTTTCACTCCGTTCAGCCGCCAGCAGTTTTCCTTTTCGTCGAAGGTGGCCTTGAGCATGACGCGCTGGAGGTCGCTGCCGGCATCGGGTTCGGTGAGGTCCATCGACATCGTTTCGCCCTGGCAGACGCGCGGAATGTACTTCTCGCGCTGCTCTTCGGAGCCGAACTCGTAGAGGGTCTCAATGCAGCTCTGCAGCGACCAGATGTTCTGGAAGCTGGCGTCGGCTGCCGAGATGAGTTCGCTGAGCATGGAGAATACGGTGCTTGGCAGGTTCAGTCCGCCGTAGCGGCGCGGCATGGTCACGCCGTAGAGTCCGGCCTTGCGGGTGGCGTCCATGTTCTCGAAGGTCTTGGAGGCATAGATCATGCGGCCGTTCTCGAGGTGCGGCCCTTCCAGGTCGACTGCCTCGGAGTTCGGGGCAATGATGTTCGCTGCGATGTCGCCTGTGAGATCCAGCACCTGGCGGTAGTTCTCGATGGCATCTTCAAAATCGACGGGAGCCTCGGGGTAGGTGTTTGCGTCGGCAAATCCTTTTTCCTTCAGTTCCACGATGCGCTTCATCAGCGGATGGCTCAGGTGAAACGCAATCTCTTTGTGGTCACTATAATAGTTTGACATAGTCTTGTGTGTTACTTGGTGTTCTGCTTATAGTATTTGATTAACTTCGGTACTACCTCTTCGACGGTGCCCACGATGACATAGTCGGCAATGCGGTTGATGGGCGCATCAGGGTCGGAATTTATCGAAATGATGATGCCCGAGTCCTGCATACCTGCAATATGCTGTATCTGTCCGCTGATACCGCAGGCGATGTAGACCTTGGGATGCACGGTTATGCCGGTCTGTCCAATCTGCCGGTCGTGGTCAATCCACCCAGCGTCGACGGCAGCGCGTGAGCCTCCCACCTCTCCGTGTAGAACCTTTGCCAGTTGGAAGAGTTGGTCGAACCCTTCTTTCGAGCCCACGCCGTAGCCTCCTGCCACCACGATGGGGGCGCCCTTGAGGTTGTGGCGGGCGGCTTCCACATGATGGTCGAGCACCTTTACTACGAATGCTTCAGGCGAGACATAGTCGGCCACATTGGGATAGACCACCTCGCCGCGGGCCTTTCCTTCGTAGAGGGCTTTCTGCATCACGCCGGAGCGGACGGTGGCCATCTGCGGACGGTGGTCGGGATTGACGATGGTAGCCACGATGTTGCCTCCGAAGGCGGGGCGAATCTGATAGAGCAGGTTCTCGTAGTGCTTTTCGGTTTTCTTGTCGTCGTAGTCGCCGATTTCCAGTTCCGTACAGTCGGCGGTGAGTCCTGATGTGAGCGATGACGACACCCGGGGGCCGAGGTCGCGTCCGATGACGGTGGCACCGAGCAGGCAAATCTGCGGTTTTTCCTGCTTGAAGAGGTTTACGACAATGTCGGTGTGCGGTGCGGAGGTGTAGGGGAAGAGTCCCTCAGCGTCGAAGACGAAGAGCTTGTCGACGCCGTATGGTAGGATTTGGTCTTCCACCTTTCCCTTGATACCGGAGCCTGCAACGATGGCGTGGAGTTCAACGCCGAGCTGGTTGGCGAGTTTGCGTCCTTTGGTGAGCAACTCCTGAGATACTTCCTGTACCTGTGTACCTTCTATCTCAACATAAACAAACACGGCCTCACCCCCGGCTCCTCTCCCAGAGGCGAGGGGAGTGGTTACTTCCGCATTTGGATTAATTGTCGGCTTGTTATTTTCACTCATAAGTAAATATCTATTTTGTTAATAATCTTGTTTATTACATCTTCCAGATGCTCAATCACTTCCTTGTTGGAAAATCGGATTTCATGAAATCCTTGCCCTTCCAGATATTGTGTCCTTAACCTGTCCAGTTCCTGCTGTTGAGGCTCTTGATGGTATCCTCCGTCTATTTCAATGACGAGTCGGCTGTCGCTATTGAAGAAATCTACTATGAAATCGCCTATAATGTGCTGGCGTCTGAACTTTAGTCCTGGTATTTTTCGCAACCTTTCCCATAGAATGGTTTCGGTTTAGCCCATCTTTGAACGATTTTTCCGTGCTAAAGTTTTGAGTAGGAGGTAACTGTTTGGCGTTGCCGTTTGATAATCCCGTTTCATGAAAAGGAGTGTCTGCTCCCCTCTCATCAGGGAGAGGAGCGGGGGAGAGGCTGTCTTTATCCGATTATTTTTTCTTCCAACAGTTCTTTAATCATTCCTTCTACATCGCAGTCCGAGGCGGTGAGCGTCTTCGACTCCTTTGCCTGGAACACGATGTTCTTCACTGCCTTTACCTTTGTGGGGCTTCCGGCGAGTCCGCACTGTTCGGGGTCACCGTCGACATCGGCCACTGACCACTGGTTGAGGGTGAGGTAAGGGCGTTCGTCGTAGAGTTCGGCATGTGGACAGTCGGGGGTGCGTTCCATGGGGCAGGTGGCATACTTGTACTTCATGACTAGCCTGGCATTCTGCGGGCGGCAGGGCGCTGCCGTTCCGTTCACGGTGATGACGACGGGCAGGGGTGCCTCTACGGTTTCCACGCCGCCGTCGATCATGCGGCGGATGAGGGCCTTGCCGTCCTCCACCTTGAGGATTTCCTCGGCATAGGTCACCTGGTTCAGTCCGAGTTTCTGTGCCACTTGGGGGCCCACCTGTGCGGTATCGCCGTCGATGGCCTGCCTGCCTCCGATGACGATGTCTACATTACCGATTTTCTTGATGGCGGTGGCAAGGGCGTAGCTGGTGGCCAGCGTGTCGGCACCTGCAAAGAGGCGGTCGGTCAGCAGCCATCCGGTGTCGCAGCCGCGGTAGAGTCCCTGGCGGATGATTTCGCCGGCGCGGGGAGGTCCCATGGTCAGGATGCCCACGGTGGTCCCCGGGTGCTGCTCTTTCAGACGGAGTGCCTGTTCGAGCGCATTAAGGTCTTCGGGATTGAAAATGGCGGGAAGGGCAGCGCGGTTCACGGTGCCTTCGGCTGTCATCGCGTCCTTTCCCACATTCCGAGTGTCGGGTACTTGCTTGGCAAGCACTACAATTCTTAAACTCATATTGTTGTGTTGTTAGTTGTGTACATATTTATATATGGCGGTCGCAAAAGTACGCTTTTTTTATGGTGCGACCAAATTCTTCGGCCGAATATTCGGTTTTTCGGCAGGCAATTTCCCATGTTTTGAAAACGCTTGCGGGACAGTCGGCCAACATGCTTCAGACAGCCGTTTTCCAATTGAGCCCCAAATGCATTGCGTTTGGGCTCCTTTTGGCATGCGTTTGGGCTCCATTTGGATTGTGTTTGGGGCTCAAACGGAAAACGCACAGGCACCTTCTGGTGTGCAATCGATGCAAGCCTTTGGCAAACAATGGGTTAAATGCTGTTCTTGCCAGCCGCCATTCTGCCGATTTCGCCATCGGAGAAGAAAAGAAGCCGGCGGACATTGATTATTTTGAAGAAAACTTTTATCTTTGCGAAGAAAAACCAAACCGCTCGGGCTCAGCCCGCTTATATGAGCGAAGCAAATCTTAAGAACCTATATATGAAGAAAATCAGAGCCGCCGTAGTAGGCTACGGCAACATCGGTCGGTATGCAGTAGAGGCTCTGGAGGCCGCTCCCGACTTTGAGATAGCTGGCATCGTGCGCCGTCAGGGTGCCCAGGACAAACCACTGGAACTGACTCCCTACAAGGTGGTGGCCGACATCCGGGAACTGGACCATGTGGATGTGGCCATCCTGGCCACCCCCACCCGCAGTTGCCCTGAGTACGCCAAACAGATGCTCCCTCTGGGAATCAACACCGTAGACTCGTTCGACATCCACGGCAGTATTGTCGACTACCGTCGCGAACTGATGCCGCTGAACAAGGAAACAGGCACCGTCAGCGTGATAGCCGCCGGCTGGGATCCAGGCAGTGACAGCATTGTGCGCACCCTGATGCAGAGCCTGGCACCCAAAGGACTGTCGTACACCAACTTCGGTCCCGGCATGTCGATGGGGCACAGCGTCTGCGTGCGCGGCAAGGAAGGCGTGCGCAACGCCCTCTCCATGACCATCCCGCTGGGCGAAGGCATCCACCGCCGCATGGTCTATGTGGAACTGGAAGAGGGAGCCAGTCTCGAAGAGGTGACACGACAGATAAAGGCCGACCCCTACTTCGCCTCCGACGAGACCCATGTGTTCCAGGTGGAGAGCGTGGACGATGTCCGCGACATGGGACACGGCGTCGACCTGGTGCGCAAGGGCGTCAGCGGCAAGACCCAGAACCAGCACCTCCAGTTCAAGATGAGCATCAACAATCCGGCACTGACCGGACAGGTGCTGGTCAATGTGGCCCGTGCCACCATGCGGCTCCAGCCAGGGTGCTACACCATGGTGGAGATACCGGTGATAGACATGCTCCCAGGCGAGCGCGAAGAACTCATCGCACACCTCGTGTAGTGGGACAATAGACAATAACCAATAGCCAGTAAACAATTGACATTAGGCAATAGACAATAACCAATTGTTCGAGAAGGATGCACATTGTCGACCTTGTCATCTTCCTGGCCTGCACGCTCGGCGTGGTAATCTACGGCAGTTCGTTCTTCCGCCGCGGCATGTCGGCCGACGACTTTACCGCTGCCGGCAAGAACCTTCCCGGCTGGGTGGTGGGCATGTCCATCTTTTCCACCTATGTGAGCAGCATCAGCTACCTGGGCTATCCCGGCAAGGCATACGCCGGAAACTGGAATGCCTATGTCTTTGCGCTGTCCATCCCCATTGCAGCATGGGTGGCCGTGAAGTGGTTCGTGCCTTTCTACCGCCAGCAGACCAGCGTGTCGGCCTACACATTCCTTGAAAAGCGCTTCGGACGCTGGGCACGCCTCTACGCTTCCACCTGCTACCTGCTGACCGAGGTGGCACGCATCGGCACCATCATCTTCCTCCTGGCGCTGCCCATGAACATCCTGCTCGGCTGGCACCTCCCCACCGTCATCGTGCTCACCTGCCTGGCCATACTGGTCTACTCCATGTTGGGCGGCATCAAGGGAGTCATCTGGACCGAGGCCATTCAGGCCATCATCATGATTGGCGGAGCCCTGCTGTGCCTGGCCATCCTGCTCTTCCGCATGCCCGAAGGACCGCGGCAGGTGTTCGACATCGCCATCGCCGAAGGCAAGTCCTCGCTCGGAGAGTTCAGTTCCAGCCTGTCGACCAGCACTTTCTGGGTATGCCTCATCTATGGAATCTTCATTAACCTGCAGAACTACGGCATAGACCAGAACTATGTGCAGCGCTACCATACCGCCAAGAGCACCCGTGCGGCAAAGTTTTCCGTGCTGCTGGGCGGATGGCTCTACATCCCCGTGACAGCCGTTTTCTTCCTGATAGGAACCGCCCTCTACGCGTATAACAAGGTGGAAGGCGGAATGTGGGCTGCGGAAGGGTTGAAGGCCGACTATGTGTTCCCCTATTTCATCGTGAACGAACTGCCCACCGGCGTCACCGGACTGCTCATCGCCTCTATCTTCGCGGCTGGAATGAGCACCGTGGCAACGGCCATCACCTCGTCGTCGACCATCGTGCTGACCGACTTCTACCAGACCTTCCGCCCCAAGGCAGGCAACCGTGAGCGCCTGCTGGTGCTGAAACTGGCCAGCGTCGGCATTGCCATGGCCGGCATCTGCATCTCGCTGGCCATGATAAATGTGGAGAGCATACTCGATGCCTGGTGGAAACTCTCGTCCATCTTCAGCGGCGGTATGCTCGGACTGTTCCTCCTCGGCATCGCAGTGCGCAGGGCCGGGAATGTGAATGCCCTCCTGGGCGTGCTCTGCGGCATCTTTGTCATAGCCTGGATTTCCGTCCACGAATGGCTGCACCTGCCCGACGCGCACCTCTACGAAAGCCTCTCCATCGTGTTCGGAACCATCGCCATCTTCCTTGTAGGATTCCTCACGGCAATCATCTTTAACAATAAACATTAGGCAATAACCAATAAAAATTAACCAATAACAATGAAACATTTGGCAAGAACAATGCGGAAATCTTTTTATATGCTGGGTGCCCTCCTCACAATGGCACTGCTCATGAGTGCCATCCAGGCCTCGGAAACACTGACAAAGGAGAACGGCACCACCATCGTCAACACCAAGACCATCGGCAAGAAAGTCCGCGGATTCAAGGGACTCACCCCCCTGCGCATCCACATCAAGGCCGACAAAATAGTGAAAGTGGAGGCACTGCCCAACCAAGAAACCCCACAGTACTTCGAACAGGCACGCACCCTTCTGAAGAAATATGAGGGGCAACCTGTGAAGAAAGCCCTGAAAATGAAGGTGGACGCAGTCACCGGAGCCACCTATTCGTCCGAGGCACTCAAGGAAAATGTGCGGGTAGGACTGCAATATTATAAGGAACATGCTAAGTGAAAGACAATACCATCTGGAAATTCTTGCTCTTCCTGATGCGTGAACTGATGAAAACAAAATCTATTACTGCCATATCATGAACAAACACTCCCATCTCTTGCTTTGCACCCTGCTGCTCTGCAGCGTCGCCATCTCGGCGCAAAGCAACTACGGCCTGGCTCTGAACCAAAAGCAGGACAGCCTCGTGCGGTCGTCGGTGATGCTGCCTCAGGGCGGTTCTTCCGACAAGATTACCGAAGAGCGCATGAACAAAGGTCTTGTCACCAATCCGTTGGCGGCACTGAGCGGGCAGGCTGCCGGTGTGAATGTGTCGTCGAGTGGAGCCGACCGAATGGCCATGCTCAACAGTGTCCGGGTTCGCGGTACCACATCCGTGGCCGGAGGCAACGACCCACTGGTTATTATCGACGGCGTATCGAGCGACCTCGCCACCCTGTCAACCATCTATCCGGCCGACATCGAGAGCTTCACCATCCTCAAGAACGCCGCTGAAACGGCACAGTACGGTTCCCGTGGTGCCAGCGGTGTCATTGAGGTGACCACCAAGAAAGGCCATGGAGGGCGATTCCGTATCAGCTACGACGGCAGCACAGGCCTGGAGTCGGTCTACAAAACATTGAACATGCTCAATGCAGCAGGCTATGTCAGCACGGCGCAACGGCTGGGACTGCCCTACAACAATGGCGGATACGACACCGATTTCCAGCGCGAGATAACCCGGCTCGGATTCGTACAGAACCACCACATTGCCTTCAGCGGAGGTAACGAAGAGTCGAACTATCGTGCCTCCATCGGATTCATGGACCACAAAACAGTGGTAAAAATCAACCAGTACCAGAATTTCGTGGCTAAACTGGATCTCACGCAGAAAGCCTTCGACAACCTGCTGACCATTGACCTGGGCGTGTTTGGCTCGTCGCAGAACAACAACTATATCTTCGACGAATGGAAACTGTTTTATTCCGCAGCCGCCATGAATCCGACGCTGCCCTATCTTCCCACTGCGCCGGGAACCTGGAGCAAGAATGCCAACGCCTCGCAGATAAATCCGCCCAATGCCTTGCTCAAAGAGAAGAATGACGAGCAAAACCTAAACTTCAACACACACATCGGCTTTACATTCGACATCTCGAAGTACTTGCAGTTCAAACTGTTCGGCTCCTACAGCTATTCATCGACCGAGAACGCACAGTTCTGTCCTACATGGGTTTGGGCACAGGGTCAAGCCTACCGCGGAGAACACAAGGCCATTGGCTATCTTGGCAACGCAATGCTCAACTATCGGCGGACATGGGGCATACACCAACTCAACGCCACCCTGCTGGCCGAATACCAAAAGCAGAAGAACACCGGATTCTGGACACTGGTGAAGGGATTCACCAACAATGATTTCGGCTACGACAACCTTGGCGCCGGATCCATCCGTCCCTACGGAGGAACGGGCAGTAACTTCGAAGACCCGGCACTCGCGTCGTTCATGGGAAGCGTAACCTACCAACTGCTCGACCGATACTCCTTCACAATAACTACCCGTGCCGACGGCAGTTCCATGATTGCCAAGAGCAACCGATGGGGATTCTTCCCCTCTGTCTCGGCCGAATGGGATGTTTCCAAGGAAAAATGGTTCCCCAGAGGAACATCGTCGCTGCTCCAGCCAACTGCCATGAAAATCCGTACAGGCTTTGGAATCTCGGGAAATCTGGGCGGAATCAGCCCCTACAACTCCCTGCAACGATTCCTGCCGGTGGGCATCGTCTCCGTAGACAACACACCAACGGTGACTCTCAGTACACTGAGAAATCAGAACAAAGACCTGAAATGGGAATCGCGTAGCAGTTTCAACATAGGTACCGACATTGCATTCCTACATAACCGCGTGGTGTTGACGGCAGAATACTACACATCCAAGACACGAGACATGCTCTATCTCTACGATGTCCCCGTGCCACCCTACGCCTACAACAAGATGCTTGCAAACCTCGGAAGCATGAGCAACAGTGGTTTTGAACTCGGACTCGGACTCACACCGCTGCAGAAAAAGGACACGGAACTCAACATCAATGTCAACCTGGCATGGCAGAAGAACAAACTCATCTCCCTCTCAGGCTATCACAACGGTACATACCTCACGGCAGACAACATTACCAGCATAGGATCGCTCAACGGAGCAGGCTTCCACGGGGGAGACAACAACATCGTCTATCAAATTGTCGGGCAGCCACTCGGTGTCTTTTACCTCCCTCACTGCACCGGACTCGTACAGGACAGCGACGGATCTTACAGATACGAGATAGCCGATTTGGATGGAAACGGCATCATAAACATTGAAGACGGCGGCGACAGATACATCGCCGGACAAGCCACTCCAAAGGTAACGCTTGGCTCCAACATTTCGTTCCGCTACAAACAGTTCGACATCAGCCTGCAGATGAACGGTGCCTTCGGTCACAAAATCTACAACGGATCCTCCCTTACCTATATGAATATGGGCAGTTTCCCCGACTATAATGTCATGGAAAAGGCTCCTGCACGGAACATCAAGGACCAAACCGCCACCGACTACTGGCTGGAGAGCGGCAACTACCTAAACTTCGACTATCTCACCATCGGCTGGAATGTGCCGCTGCGCTCACGATTCGTCAGCAGCCTGCGACTCTCATGCTCCGTGAATAACCTTGCAACAATAACTGGCTACAGTGGGCTCACACCCATGATAAACAGCTATGTTGTCAGCAACACGCTCGGCATTGACGACAAACTGACCTATCCCTGCTATCGTTCCTACTCCCTTGGTGTGAGCATCAGTTTCTAAACAAACCCATCCTATGAAAAAAATATCCCCTCTTCTTACCCTTCTCCCTTGCCTCTTCACGCTCATCCTCCTCTCATCCTGCCTCGGTGAGGACTCGAAGGGACAACTTACGGAGGAACAGACCTTCACATCTGCACAGAGTATCTATGTAAACGCCGTCTCTTCGCTATACAGCTACATTGGTGGAACCAGCGACTCCGAGGGCTTGCAAGGAACTTATCGCGGAGTGTACGACTTCAATACCTTTACGACTGACGAGGCCATGATACCCACCAGAGGCGGTGACTGGTACGACGGAGGCTTCTGGCAGAACCTTTATCTGCACACATGGACACCCAGCGACGCTTCGCTCAACAACACTTGGAATTATCTCTTCAAGGTGGTCATGCTCTCTAATCAGTCACTCGACATCATCAGGAATTATTCCGACCTGCTTACAGCCTCCCAACAATACACCTTCTCCTGCGAGGTACGTGCCGTCCGGGCACTGTTCTATTTCTACCTGCTCGACCTCTTCGGCCGCGTGCCGATAGTCACCGATGCCAATCAACAGGTAGGCAATGTCAAACAGAGCAACCGCAGTCAGGTGTTTAACTTCGTCGTTAGTGAGTTGCAGGAAGTAACTCCCTACCTCTCTCCTGACCACAGCAACCTCATCGGCAACCATTATGGGCGCATCACACAGCCCGTTGCCTACTTCCTGCTCGCAAAACTTATGCTCAATGCCGAAGTCTACAGCCACGATGACTGGACATCGACTCCCAAACCCGATGGGGCGGACCTCATGTTCAATGTCTTTGGCAAGCGGATGAATGCCTGGGAGGCCTGCGTCGCCTATTGTCAGGAACTCGATGTCCTGGGATATGAACTCGAAAACAACTATGCCAACAACTTTGCCGTGCAGAACGAAGGCTCAAAAGAAAACATCTTCACCATTCCCATGGACAAGACTCTCTACCCCAACATCTTCAAGAACCTCTTCCGTTCACGGCATTATCAGCACGGCTCAGCACTCGGATTCGACGCAGAGAACGGCAGCTGCGCCACTGTCTCCACATGCTTGACATTTGGTTACGGTACCGATGATGTGGACACACGCTGGCATTCCAACTTCTATGCCGACAAAATCTATGTCGACGGACAGCCGGTCATGCTCGAAGACGGTACGCAACTCGAGTATCAGCCACTCGATGCGCAGTTAGTCCTCACCGGAACACCCCATGAGAAGACCGCTGGTGCCCGCATGAGCAAGTACGAGATCGACCGAAAGGCATACAGTGACGGCCTCCTACAGAACAACGACATTGTGCTATTCCGATACGCCGATGTCCTCCTCATGCAGGCAGAGGCAGAAATACGGAACGGCAACAGCGGACAGAACGAGCTCGACCAAATCAGACAAAGAGCACACATGTCCCCCATCAACGCAACGCTCGATAACATCCTGGACGAACGCTTGCGCGAACTTGTGTGGGAAGGATGGCGCCGAAACGACCTCATTCGTTTCCAAATGTTCCACAAAGCCTACGAACAGCGACCGCAACTCCCAGGTGAGCAGAACGCCTATACCTCTGTGTTCCCCATTCCCACCGGTGCGATGTCACTGAACAAGAACCTCACACAAAATCCCGGCTACTGAAAATAGAAAAGCCGCTCACATTTACTTGTGAGCGGCTTTTCCTTATTGTCAGTCTTGTGCGGTTTTATTTCTTGAAATGATCGTTATACATCTTGATGCCAAAGATGATAAGCGCACAGGCGGTCGTCACCAGATTGGTGGTCACAAGTGCCCAGGCACCATCCCAGCCTTTTGACAATCCAATGAGAATGCCTTGGCAGACAAAGCAGAAACTGCCCAGTCCCATCATGAGGAAACCCGGGAGTGAGATGCCGTCTGTGTTGCGGGTGCGGATAGTTTGAATGGCTTGAGGAAGATAGCCGAGGATGAGTCCGATGGCGGCTAAGGTGCCGAAAATCGGGATAAGTGTTGTTGATGTCATAATAATAAAGTATTTATAAGGTTAATAATAGGCATTATCGATCTTCCTGAAAGAGGGGATCGTCAGGCAGGAGAATGGTCGGTGTCTGTTCGTACTGTGCCAGCATCTCTGCCGATACATACTGTTTGTCGACAACCAGGCGGAACATATAGGCCTCAAACCAGCGGTTGGTCATGATGAGGCAGCCCTGTTGCCCGTGCGAGGCACCCCAGGAGTTCTCCACCTTCCACTTCAGCGGTTTCCCGTCCTTGTCGAGGTCGACAGCCGTAAGGGTCATGGCGTGTGTCGAGCCACTGTCGAAAGTTGCTATGCGCTGCGCCTTGTCCATGGGAAAGTCGGTGCCGAAGAGTGAACCATAGTCGTAATTCTCCAGGTCGGCATAGCCGCGCTTGCGGTCTAACTGCTTGCCCACATCGTAGCTGCTGTACATCTTCCGACCATCTTTAAGGCTGGCAATGGCCAGTTGTTCGATGTCGGCCATCGGCAGGTTCAGGTATTTCCAGTTAGTGCCGTCGTAGGTGTGACGGTCGTATTCCACCTCATAGGTCTTGTAGTAGGGATGGCGCGGGTCGTTCATCACCATGATGAAAGTGCCGTTGAGCGGTTCGCCCACACATTCGCGGTAGAATTCCTGTGGTGTGTAAACCTTGGGCTGTCCCATCGCTTTCCCGTCTTTTCCGACATGGGCGTACTCGAACGACTTCGTGGGCTCACCCAGTGTCAGTGCCAGCATGTTGTAGATGGTTGCCAGCATTTCCGTTTTGCGTTGCTCGATGGCTTTCGCCTTGCGTTTGTCGGCAACCATCTGCCGCAGTTCCAGACCATACTGGCGCAGTTTTGATGCCACGAGTTGGCGCAGGCGGGAGGTGTTCTCCGCACTGAAGGTCTCCGGCTGTATGCTCATGGGTACGAGCCCGTACTTCGCCGTGAGGTCGGCCACGCCGCAGAAGGTGCCGCCGTCGCCGATGGGCGACTTGAAAAAGAACCGCACCTCCTGTGAATCGATGGGCTTATTGGCAGTGTCGATGACTCCCTGCAGCATCAGGTTGGCCTTCTCCAGTTGGTCGTAGAAGAAGATATAGGCGTGTGAGAACTCCACGCGCAGGGTATCGTTGTGTTTCTTTGCGAAGTTGCTGCGCAGCACATTCAGCCCGCTGAACATCCAGCAGCGGCCGCTTGATTTCTGGTCGTGAATGCTCTGTTTGGGTGTCTCTACGGAAAATTGTGTATTGACGGGGCGTTGGTTCGCCTTGTTCAGCGTGAGGTTGTCTATGGAATTGGCGGCGACGGCGTTCTGCAGAGCCTTGGCGCAGGCTGTCGAGGGCTGTGCCTTCTCAATTTGCTGGAGCATTTCCAGGCTGATTCCGCCCGGTTTTGTCTGTGCCGAGGCATTCAGGCTCGCCACAAGTGCAATCAACAGGAAGATTCTTTTCATTTACTATTTATGGATTTACTATTTACGGATTTCTTTACTGAATGGGGCATTCATCCGTCAGGCGCATTCCTTGCAGGTTGTAGCGTGTCCCGTCGGGAGTGACAATGATTATCTGGCCGTTCTCTACGACTTTCCGTGGTGCATTCAAGTGTTCCGCGTAGTCGGCAATTTCCTTTATTCCGGTGGCTGTAATGTCGTATTTGTAGAGCGCAGGCAGGTATTGTCCCGAGTAGATGGTTGTCCAGTTGCGGAACGAAACGGCTGGTGATCCGCTCTCGTTGCGCATCAGGAAGTAATAGCCCGATGTGGTGTTGACAATTTTGAAGGTGCCGTCGGTTTGCGCCGTGGCTGAGAATGCATGAGCCGAGGACTTGGTCCAGACATTGACATTGCTGTACCATGAGCTGTTGTACTGGTATTGGTAGATGTACCGGCCGTAATAGTCCTTCAGATAGTAGTTGCCGTCGCCTGCATCCTCGAAGGTGAAACCGTTTTTCTGATTAGGCATGGTAATCTTTCCGTCGTGCTCTTCCACATCGGTTGTCTGCAGATACTCGTATGTTTTCCCTGCGCTCACGGGATTGGCGGCTTTCATTCCGTCCAGCGGTGCCACCATGAGATAGGTGTTGCCGGCTTCTACGGCTGTCGCTTTGGTGTAAGTATAGGTGGGACTTTCCTTCGCCTCGAGGTTGAGAACCACCATATAGGGATCGTGATCGGAGTAGGCGTAGGCGCTGCCCACGGAATGTGGGTTGGCAATGTGCATGATTTCGGCACTGCTTATTTGCTGTGCCATGGTGCTATTGGCGAAGACATGGTCTATCAGGGTTCCTCCGTACCACCAGTAGGAGTAGGCATCGCTGCCCTGATACTTGATGATTTGCTCTTCGTAGCCCGCCCCGACCAGATTGTCCAGGCACTGTTCGCCCATTTCGCTGTTAAGGTCGCCCAGGATGAGTATGTCCGGGTCGCCGGCATCGTCGAGTCCCTGGAGCAGGGCCATGGAGTTCTGCTCACGCTTGAGGCGGTCGTCGTCGATGTTCCCGCTGGTGCTGGCCTTGAAGTGGTTCATGCTGACGGTGAAGCATTCGCCCGATGAACGGCTGCGAAAGGTCTGCATGCGCAGCATGTAGTTGTAGACATAGGTATAGCCCACGGCGGTTGATGTGTTCTCGCCAACCAGTTCTATGCGGTCTGTGCGGTAGATAAAGCCGGATTTGATGGTTCCCGTGGCGTCGGAGGAAGTGTCGTAGGTCAGCCCGTCGGCAACGGTATTATAGGTATATCCTGTTTCTCGCGTCATGAGGTCGGCAAGTATTTCCAGTGCTTCTGTATCGGCGCCCTCGGGTCTGGCTTCCACCTCGTTGAAGGCATAGATGTCGGCTTCGTAGTAGGACAGTTTCTCGACAATTGTCTGGGCCTTCATCTGCCGGCCCTCGGCTGTGTTGTAGTTGCTCATCGGCACACCGTTGCCTTGTGTACGGCTTCGGTCGAGCGAATAGAAGAAGTTTTGCAGGTTCTGCCCTACAATGATAATTTCGTCGCCCGCCAGTATTGTCTGGAAGGACAGGAATGCCAGCAGAAGCGTGGCAAGGTATCGACAGCCTTTCATCGTAATCTTGTTTACTTGTCTCGTTTACTTGTCTATTCGTCTACTTGCTCAGAACTCTCGGTTCAGGAGCAGGTTGAAGGCGTGGAGCAGTTCGTTGGCCAAACGGCAGGCGAATGGGGGGTCCATGGTGCGGCCGTTGGTGTTGATTTCATGCACCAGTCCCTCATCGTCGGCACCTTGTTCTTCCGTGCCGAAATAGAGTCTTGTCTCATGCCCTTCATTCTTCTCGTAGTAGAACACCAGTGTACCTTCTTCGTCCAGGAGGAATTCCTGATAGAATTTGTTGCCCGGAATGTCGAAGTTGTTGGTGATAAGGTAGGGTATAAAAATGCTTTCCACCGGTCCGTCCTCCACAGGTTGGATCTTGTGATAGTAGGTGACGGTTTCCTTTCTGGGGACGCCTTCATAGCGGGAGTTGCTCGTGACGACGGTCTTGTTGGTCGAAGGGAGTTCCATGTCCTTCTTTGCCTGTGCATATATCTTGCGGATTTCGGCCACGCGGGCCTTGGCCTCGGGCGAGGACTGGGCACTTGCTGCAAGCATACAGCAGAGGGAAAGAGCCAGCAGGATTATTCTTTTCATGTGTCGGAGGAATTTGTTTAGGAAGTAGTTGGTGGTTTGTTCTTTCCGCAAAGATACAATTTTATTTTGCGCGTGCACGCTTTTCCGCAAACTTTTTCTGAAAGACGGTTCTTTTGCCGTGTCTTTCTTAAGCAAGGGATAACCGGCCGATGATGAGCCGTTTGGCTGTTCCTGCATGTAATTCGCTTGAACGAAACGGCGTAAGCACTCCGAAAAACGCCCCGGATTTTTCGGCAAAAGAAATGTTAAAATGGAGGTTTTTTCTGCTTTTTCCCTCTTAAGACAAGAGGGGTTAGGGGAGTTATGATGGTGTCTGCCCGTCTAATTGTTCCCAAGACCTGCTCTTTCGCACGGCAAGAGCCGCCCTTTCATTGGGCAACTGAGGCCCAAACGCCTTCCGTTTAGACCCCAGATGGGAAACGACCGCAGGGAAGTCAGGCCGCAAATCTGCGCAAGACACTGACTGACAGCAACTTGCACGAGCTTTCAAAATTTGGCGTTATTTGCGTCCGAGCGGCGCTTCGATGGTAAAAAATCGATTCTACGGAAGGTGATTTTTTCACTTATGGACAAAATGATGTGCAGGAGACGGATTGTAACCATCTATTGACGGGAATTAAGAAACCATCTGGAGGCGTGCACATTTTTCTCCGTCAGTCTGGTAATTTTCCGAAAATGGTTACCTTTGCAACCAGTTAAACAACAACAACGACCATGAGAGTAGCAATAGTAGGAGCCAGTGGCGCAGTGGGACAGGAGTTCCTCCGCATTCTGGCAGAGCGTGATTTCCCCATCGACCAGTTGCAACTTTTCGGCAGCGAGCGCAGTGCCGGCAAGACTTTTTCCTTCAAGGGGAAGGAGCATACCGTCCGGCTGCTGCAGCACAACGACGACTTCAGGAACATCGACATCGTCTTTACCTCGGCCGGTGCGGGGGTGTCGCGCGAATATGCGGCCGACATCACCCGGTTCGGTGCCGTGATGATTGACAACAGCAGCGCCTTTCGCATGGACGACGATGTGCCTCTCGTAGTGCCGGAGTGCAACGCCGCCGATGCGCTGCAACGCCCCCGGGGTGTCATTGCCAACCCCAACTGCACCACCATCATGATGGTCGTTGTGCTGCAGCCGCTGGAACGCCTGAGCCATATCCGCCGCATACGCGTGGCATCCTATCAGAGCGCCAGTGGGGCAGGGGCCGCCGCCATGGCAGAACTGCAGGAACAGTACCGTCAATTGGTGGCAGGCGAACCCGTCACGGTGCGGAAATTCCCCCATCAACTGGCCTACAATGTGATTCCGCAGATTGATGTCTTCACCGACAACGACTACACTAAGGAGGAAATGAAGATGTTCAACGAGACCCGGAAGATCATGCACAGCGATGTACGCTGCTCCGCAACCTGCGTGCGTGTCAGTTCGTTGCGCTCCCACTCGGAAAGTGTCTGGATTGAAACGGAGCAACCCATCAGCGTGGAACAGGCCCGCCAAGCCATTGCGCAGGCACCGGGATGCACCCTTCAGGACGACCCCTCGCAACTGATTTATCCCATGCCGCTCTTCACCGGAGGCAAGGACGATGTCTTCGTGGGCCGCATCCGTCGGGACATTTCCACGGAGAACGGGCTCACCCTGTGGCTCAGCGGCGACCAGATTCGCAAGGGAGCGGCACTCAATGCCGTGCAGATTGCGGAGTACCTGATTGAAAACGACCCTGCGCTGAAGCACTGAAAAAGTAGGAAAATATTGAAAAACAGCCCCGTCTGACTCCAGACGGGGCTGTTTTTCTTTTGTAATCGTAATTTGTTGATATTCAATATTGTATAAAATTAAAATGAGCTTAAAATCCAAATACGCCAGCACTAAAAAAGTTGTAAATTGTAGTTTTTTGCCTTTATTGTCCAACGCGCATATGAGTATTTGGAATACTTTTGTCGACAGAAAGGTTCAAAGGGACCGACAAAAGCAAACTACTGTTTATATAGCGCGAGCGGCCACAACATTTTGTGGCCGTTTTCTTTGTGCTTCCTCTTCGCAGGCAGTCCGGATGCCAAACCTACACAACCAAAAGAGGAGAAATGTCTTTAACGGCATTTCTCCTCTTTTATAAGTGTGCGCCTGAAAGGACTCGAACCTTCACGTCGAAAGACACTAGATCCTAAGTCTAGCGCGTCTGCCAATTCCGCCACAAGCGCATGTCCGGATGTATTCCGGCGGCTGCAAAGGTAAGAAAAAAGATGAAACCGCGCTTCTTTTTTCTCCGAAAAAGTGACTGCGGTATGGAATTTATGCCCCTCTGCACACCCATTTTGCTGCTGCTACTGGTTCAGAAGAGCCCTGGCGGCTTCAATCATGGTGTCCTTTCCGGCTATGGCATCGGCCTCGCTGAGGGCCGTTTCCACATCGGGGGCTATGCCGAATTCCGTCGGTTGGCGGTTGACATCGTACATGGGACAGGCCGAGAAGCGCACACCCCAACCGTTGGGCAGTTCGCTCGAGAAGGGCATTCCTGCCCCACCGCCCGTCCAGTCGCCGGCAACGGTCACCAGCGGACATTGCTTAATGTACTTGACAAACTCGTTGGCGGCACTGAATACATGTCTGTTCGTGAGCACAACCACCTTCTTCTGCCATCTGATTCCGCTGCTGGGCTTGAGCCGCTGTTCCTCCATCGATGAGAAATCGTCGTGTCCCTTGCCCGTTTTATGCTGCATGTAGCCCACGAGAAGTTCCTCGTTGGTGAACCGTGCGGCCAGTTCCTCGGCGCTGGTAAGCATCCCGCCGGTGTTGTTGCGCAGGTCGATGATGAGGCCGTTGGTGGTCGTCAGGTAGGCAAGTATGTTGTCCAGGCCGCTTGCGCTCATGCCGTTTTCAAACGAGGTGCAACTGATATAGCCTATGTTGTCGTCGAGGATGCGGTAGCGCATGCCGCTGGCTATCTTGTAGTTGGTGCCCAGGTATTTGTCCACGAGGTTCTCGCTGTAGTTGACGGGATAGTCCTCGTACCACGACCAGTACCTGCCCATGTCGAACTTGGCGTAGAGATTGACATGACCGTCGCGGAGTTCGGACAGCATGTTGGTAAGAACCTCAAAGAGTTGCGACTCCGTCATGTGTTCGTTCACCTGGCGGGAATAGCGCTGGCGCACCTCGTTCCAGTCCAGCCCGTAGGCCGCATGCTTGTAGGAAAAGAAGCAGTAGTGCTCGTCCAGGATGCGCCAAAGCGCCTCGAAGTTGCCCTTCGGGTTGTCGGCATACTGGGTTTCTTCCACACACGAGGCGCAAACGAGTATGCCAATGCCCAGCAGGAAACCTCTGAGCAGTAGCTTGCGGGCGGATGTTCTGATTTGTATTCTCATGTGTCAGTGGTGTTTGTTGATGCTGAAGCGGCTCACGATGCCCAGCATGAGCATGTGGGAATAGCTGTGATACTTGAGGTGGTTGATCTTTGCCTGCTGGTAGTCGCCGAGGTATCCTACGCGGAATGTGGTATTCCTGATGTTGAAGTCGAGCGAAAGCATCTGGCGCAGCGAGGGTGTTGAGGCCAGTGTGGTGAAACGGATGTTGCGGTCGTAGTCGCCGCGATTGAAGATTTCGTAGTACGACTGTCCGTAGTTGGGGGCGAACATCAGCCCGATGAGGGGAAACATGGCATCGTAGTTGGCCGTGAATGTCCTGCCTTTGATGGAGAACGGGTAGGAGAGGCCTGCCGACGGGGCTATGTTGAGCGATATCTTTGCCTGTGTCGGGTTGTTGCCGTTGCGCATGTTGTAGAGCATTCCCAGGTTGGCGTCGATGCCCGGGCCGGCATGCAGGTAGAGCCTATTGCCGAACAGGTGCCAGTTTTTGTGCACGGCGAATTGGAAGTTATACATTCCGGCCAGTTCGTTGTTGTTGTCTGCGCGGTTGTGTGAAAGGGAAATATGAGCCTCGTGAGAGGTGATGTAGCTGATGCCGGGGTGTTTCACGCTCTCCCGTACATCGATGTTGAGCACCCGGAGTTCTCCGCCATTGTAGTTTTCCGGCGACAGATAGGTGTCGAGCAGGTTGACGGCACCGAGTCCCAGCATCTTTATCCGGGTGTGTTCCACCTCCTGTGCCTGTACGAGGAGGGGGAAGCAGAGTAGCAGGAGCATTTTAGTCTTCATCAGGGAAAAGGCTCAATTGGTCGTCGTTGTTCTTTTTCCGTGCCTTGGGTGCAGGCTTTTCTTGTGAAGTTTCCAGTGCTTTCTCAGGCTGGGTGTCGTCCTTGCGTGGTCTTCCCCTGCGCCGCTTGGCGGGCTGTTCGGCAGGTTCCTCTGGTGTGGGGATGACAATTTCCAGTTTGGGCTGTTCCTCTTCGATGGCAGCCGGTGCTTCTTCGGCCGATGTCTCTTCCTCTTCCGGCACCACGATTTCCAGTTTCGGCTGCTCTTCTTCGAGCGGTTTGTTGTCGGCAACCGGCTCTGTCGCAGTCTCTTCGGCAGGAGTTGCGGTGTCGGTGTCGTCGGTTCCCTCTGGTTCAGCAGGGCTTTCCTCGGGCGCTTCCGGCTGTCGTGTCGGCTCAAGCTGTTCTATCGAGTTGATGTTCAGGGTGGAGATGCGTTTTCCCTTGGCCTTGAAACTCTTCACGCCGATGAACTCTTCCAGTTCGATTTCCAGTGGTTCTTTCTCTTGGTCGGTTCCGCCGAAGTTCACCTTGATGCGTGGATAGGGCTGGTCGGTGAGCAGCAGGAGTTTACTGTTGGGGTTTTCGCCGAGCAGGTTTTGGTGCTTCTTGGCGCTTTCCAGCAGGAATCGCTTGGCGTAGGCAAAGTTCTGGTTGTCGGCATCGAAGAGAACGGCGGTCCAAACCTTCTGCTCGTCGAACTTCTCCAGTACGCGGATGTTGTCCTCGTAGTGGTTGTTCGGGTCGAAATCGGTGAAGTAGAATTCGTTGTTATCCAGGATGACGAGGATTTGGTCCTCCTCGTTGAATTCGCCGAGGAACCTTCCATGCTGGTCGTAGTTGAGCCGCTTGACATCCTCGTCGAACCAGACCTTGCGTCCTCCGAGGGTGGAATGCCCGTGGCTTTTCAGGCCGATGCGCACCACGGGGTACTTGGTCAGTTGGTTTCCGTTGACCGTACGGCTCTTTATTTCCACCTCGCTGAAGTCTTTCTCCAGAATGTTCTTGCGCTTGCTGCTGCCTTCTTCCAGTTGTATTTTTATGATTTCGGCCTCGCCGTTGGGGTTGGCTGTGAAGTACATCACCTTCGATCCCGGCGTTCCCTTGGTCAGGTCGTATTCGCGTTCTCGGGTGATGGCTGTCACATTGAAGCGCTTTATGTAGCAGCGTCCTTTCTTTCCGTCGCGGTAGACGACATTGTAGACGGTGCGGGAGTCGTTCTTCTTGAACACCTGCGCATGGATGACATTCTTTCCGACAAAGAGTTTCTCCGCTACGCGGACCACCTTGTATTTGCCGTCTCGGTAGAAGATGATGATGTCGTCTATGTCGGAGCAGTTGCATACGAACTTGTCTTTTTTCAGCGATGTGCCGATGAAGCCTTCCTGCTGGTTGATATACAGTTTCTGGTTGGCCTCCACCACCTTTGCGGCAACGATGGTCTCGAAGTTTCTGATTTCGGTTCTTCGGGGGTATTGGTCGCCGTATTTCTTCTTGATATACTCGAACCAGCTGATGGTCACCTGTACCATGTGCGCCAGGTCGCGGTTGATTTCCTTTATCTCTTTCTCTATCTTGGCAATCAGTTCGTCGGCTTTGTCCTTCGAGAACTTCAGTATCCGCTGCATCTTAATCTCCATGAGGCGGAGGATGTCGTCGCGTGTTACCTCGCGGAGGAGGTTTTTCTTGAACGGTTCCAGGCGCTGGTCGATGTGGGCCACCACCTTGTCCATGTTCTCGGCCTCCTCGAATTTCTTGTCCTTATAGATGCGTTCTTCGATGAAGATGCGCTCGAGCGAGGCGAAGAAGAGTTGGTTTTCGAGTTCGTCCTTGCGTATCTGGAGTTCCTTCCGGAGCAGTTCCTTCGTGCGGTTGGCACTGCTTTTGAGCACATCGGAGACGGTGAGGAACTGCGGTTTGTTGTCGTCGATGACGCAGCAGTTGGGCGAAATGTTCACCTCGCAGTCGGAGAAGGCATACAGGGCGTCGATAGTCTTGTCGGCACTGATGCCCGGTGCCAGGTGGACTTGGATTTCCACGCCCGACGATGTCATGTCGTCCACGCGCTTAACCTTTATCTTTCCCTTTTCGACGGCCTTGAGTATCGACTCCTTCAGCGTTCCGGCGGTTCGGCCGAAGGGTATCTCCCTGATGACGAGTGTCTTGGCATCCATCTTCTCTATCTTGGCCCTGACCTTCACGACGCCGCCTCTCAGCCCGTCGTTGTACTTTGCCACATCGATGCTTCCGCCGGTGGGGAAGTCGGGGTAGAGCCTGAACTCTTCTCCGCGGAGGTAGCTGATGGCGGCATCGCAGAGTTCATTGAAGTTGTGTGGCAGGATTTTCGACGAGAGTCCCACGGCAATGCCCTCGGTACCCTGGGCCAGCAGGATGGGGAACTTGGCCGGCAGGGTGATGGGTTCCTTGTTACGGCCGTCGTAGGACAGCTGCCATTCGGTGGTCTTCGGGTTGAACACCACATCGAGCGCGAACTTTGAGAGCCTTGCCTCTATGTATCTTGGAGCGGCTGCGGGGTCGCCCGTGAGTATGTTTCCCCAGTTTCCCTGCGGGTCGACGAGCAAATCCTTCTGCCCCATCTGCACCAGTGCGTCGCCGATGGAGGCATCGCCGTGCGGGTGGAACTTCATGGTGTTGCCCACAATGTTGGCCACCTTGTTGTAGCGTCCGTCCTCCATGCACTTCATGCTGTGCAGAATTCTTCGCTGCACGGGTTTGAGTCCGTCGGCAATGTGGGGCACGGCGCGCTCGAGAATCACATAGGAGGCATAGTCGAGGAACCAGTTCTGGTACATGCCGCTGAGGTGGTGCACGGCCGAGGCATCGAAGCGGTTCACCGGTTTGTAGTCGGAATGGTTGCCTTCAGCCGGTTCTTCGCTGAACTCTTCAAGGGTTATGTCTTTTGTTTCGTCGCTCATAAATTTTTGTGTGTATTCGCTTTTGAGCCTCAAAGATACGAAAAATCGGGCGTTCTGCAATGAAAAACGCTTTTTCTTTTTCTTTCTTCGGCATGTGGGTGGGGCTGCGATGTGGCAAAAGAACCGAAAAATCCGTCTGGGGCTTGATTGCTTTCCAAGAGAGGCTCAGTTAGGACCGTTTTCCGTTTAGGCTCCAAACGCAATCTGTTTGGGGCCTAAACGCACGCCAACTGGGGCCCAAACGGAGTGCGTTTGGAGCCCAAATGAAAACAGGGTGAATGGAATTAGGAAACTTTATAAAGATTTTACATTTGTAAGAAAGTAATTTCTTAAAAACTTTTGTACCTTTGTGCGCAATTAGACAAGAACCAAACAAAGCAACTATGGCACAGGAAGATGTTTTCAAAAAGATAGTAAGCCACTGCAAGGAGTATGGTTTCGTATTCCCCAGCAGCGACATCTACGACGGTCTCGGCGCTGTCTATGACTATGGTCAGAACGGTGTTGAACTGAAAAACAACATTAAGGAATACTGGTGGAAGTCGATGGTGCTGCTCCACGAGAACATTGTCGGCATCGATTCTGCCATCTTCATGCATCCGACCATCTGGAAGGCCAGCGGCCATGTCGATGCTTTTAACGATCCGCTCATCGACAACCGCGACTCCAAGAAACGCTACCGCGCCGATGTGCTGATTGAAGAACAGATAGCCAAGTACGACGATAATATCCAGAAAGAGGTGGACAAGGCCCGCAAGCGCTTCGGCGACAACTTCGACGAGCAAAAATATCTGGAAACCAGTCCGCGCGTGGCAGAGGCCAGGGAGAAGCGTGATGCATTGCATGAGCGTTACACTCAGGCCATGCAGGGGCCGGACCTTGAAGCCCTGAAGCAGATAATCGTCAACGAGGAAATAGTCGACCCCATCAGCGGTACACGCAACTGGACCGACGTCCGACAGTTTAACCTCATGTTCGCGACTGAGATGGGCGCATCGGCCGACGGCTCGATGAAGGTCTATCTCCGCCCGGAAACGGCACAGGGCATCTTCGTTAACTACCTGAATGTACAGAAGACCGGCCGCATGAAGATACCTTTCGGCATCGCGCAGATTGGAAAGGCATTCCGAAACGAAATCGTTGCCCGCCAGTTCATCTTCCGCATGCGTGAGTTTGAGCAGATGGAGATGCAGTTCTTCGTAAAGCCCGGCACCGAGCTTGAATGGTTCCAGAAATGGAAACAGACCCGTATGGCATGGCACCAGAACCTCGGTTTCGGTGCGGAAAACTACCGTTTCCACGATCACGAGAAACTGGCGCACTACGCAAACGCCGCCACCGACATCGAATTCCACATGCCATTCGGCTTCAAGGAGGTGGAAGGCATCCATTCACGCACAAACTTCGACCTTTCGCAACACGAGAAATTCTCCGGAAAGAACATAAAATACTTCGACCCGCAGGAAAACGAGAACTATGTACCTTTCGTCATAGAGACCTCCATTGGCGTGGACCGTATGTTCCTGAGCATCATGTGCCATTCGTTCGAAGAGGAACAGTTGGAAAACGGTGAGGTGCGTACCGTACTGCACCTGCCCGCCGCCCTGGCCCCCGTCAAGCTGGCCGTGCTGCCCCTGGTCAAGAAAGACGGACTGCCCGAGAAGGCCCGCGAGATTATCAACCAGTTGCGCTTCCACTTCAACTGCCAGTACGACGAGAAAGACACCATCGGAAAACGCTATCGCCGTCAGGACGCAATAGGCACGCCCTACTGCGTAACCGTCGACTACGACACCCTGAAGGACAACTGCGTAACCCTTCGCCACCGCGACACCATGCAGCAGGAACGCGTCAACATAGACCAACTCAATAGCATCATTGAAGACAAGGTGAGCATCGCAAGCCTTCTTAAACGACTGTAAGATATGAAAAAACTGCTATCACTGATATTCCTCCTGCCCGTCAGCGTGGCCCTGCTTTGCCTCACATCGTGCTCCGAAAGCGACGGCGACTCCGACGAATATGCCCAATGGCAAGAGAAGAACGATGCCTTCTTTACCGACATCTACCAGACGGCTCAGCAACGGATAGCCCAGGGCGATGCCTCGTGGAAAATCATCCGCAACTGGTCGCTGTCGTCGCTGGTAGCCGCCCAGCCCACGCAAAACATCGTGGTGAAAGTGCTGCAGAACGGAACCGGTACCACAACGCCCCTCTACAGCGACACCACCCATGTCAGTTACATGGGGCACCTCATCCCGTCGGAAAACTATGAGGGCGGCTATGTGTTTGAAAAAACCTATGTCGGCGACTTCAATCCCGCAACAGCCATTCCCGTGAAACTCGGCGTCAGCCAGACGAAGACCACATCCTCGTCAGGCTCTTCCACCTCAGGCAGCACCATAGACGGCATGGTTACCACCCTGATGAACATGCATGTGGGCGACCGCTGGGAAGTGTACATCCCCTATAATCTGGGCTATGGCAGCTCAGCCTCCAACAGCCTCCCTGCCTATTCCACCCTGATATTCGACATCTACCTGCACGACTACTGGCATGCAGGTGCCGTAGAGAAGAAGTAAAGCATCAACCTTGTGCTTCAAAGGCCACGAGGGAGGACCACAACCAATCGTTCAAATCCATGAAAGCAAACACAGTCTTGCCCGCAGAAGGCAAATTGGGCATTCTCATCGTAGGCAACGGTGCCGTCGCCACCACCTTCATGACCGGTGTGCTCATGGCACGCCGCGGACTGGCAAAGCCCGTCGGCTCCATGACACAGTACGACCGCATCCGCGTGGGCCGTGGGGAGGAGAAGAAATACCTCTCCTATGGAGACATTGTTCCCCTGGCCTCGCTCTCCGACATCGTCTTCGGTACTTGGGATGTCTACCCGCAGAATGCCTATCAGGCCGCTGTCTATGCCGAGGTTCTCAAGCGCGAGGACATAGAACCCGTCCGCGACGAACTGGAACAGATTGTCCCCATGCCCGCAGCATTCGACCGTAACTATGCCAAACGCCTGGACGGCGACAATGTGAAGGCTGCAAGCTCACGCTGGGAGATGGTGGAACTGCTACGGGAAGATATCCGCAACTTCCGTAGCCGGCACAGTTGTGCACGCATTGTGGTGCTCTGGGCGGCTTCCACAGAAATATATGTGCCCGTCGACAGGAAGGTACACGGGACTCTTGAGGCACTGGAACGCGCCATGAAAACCGACGACAGGCAGCACATAGCTCCCTCCATGTGCTATGCATACGCTGCACTGAGCGAGGGATGCCCCTTCATCATGGGGGCACCGAACACCACCGTGGACATACCAGCCATGTGGCAACTCGCGGAAAAGACCCGCATGCCCATCGCCGGCAAGGATTTCAAAACGGGACAGACGCTTGTCAAGTCGGGATTTGCACCCATCATCGGCACCCGTTGCCTGGGACTCTCAGGATGGTTTTCAACCAACATACTGGGCAACCGCGATGGTCTGGTGCTCGACGAGCCGGACAATTTCCGGACGAAAGAGGTGTCGAAGCTCTCCACCCTCGAGACAATCCTGGAGGCAGAACGCCAGCCCGACCTTTACAGCGACTACTTCCACAAGGTGCGCATCAACTATTATCCACCGCGAAACGACAACAAGGAGGGTTGGGACAACATCGACATTTTCGGCTGGATGGGCTATCCCATGCAGATAAAGATAAACTTCCTCTGCCGCGACAGCATCCTGGCAGCACCGCTCTGTCTGGACCTCTGCCTGCTATCCGACCTTGCAGCCCGTGCCGGACGATGGGGTATACAACGATTCCTGAGTTTCTATCTGAAGAGTCCGATGCACGACTATACGCAGGAAGAACAGCCCGTGAACCATCTCTACCAGCAGTACACCATGCTGAAGAACGCCATCCGCGAGATGGGTGGCTACGAGCCTGACGAAGAAATGGACTGATAGGCTTTTATTCAGCAGTAAAGCAAAGGGGGATGCAACATTGTCTTGTGCATCCCCCTTTGTCTTTTTCTATGCTTTCTGGCGGCACCTGTAGCCGTAGATGCAGATGACAATGAAGCAAATCAACGGCAGGGCGAACGATGCGTTCACGGCGGGCATGCCGGCAACGCTGCCCATGTCGATGATGCGGGCCTGCAACGGTGGCAGGATGGAGCCGCCGAGGATGGCCATGATGAGCCCGGCGGCACCGAGTTTGGCGTCCTCGCCCAGACCGGTGAGGGCAATGCCGTAGATGGTCGGGAACATCAGCGACATGCATGCACTGACACCCACCAGGCAGTAGAGCCCTCGGATGTCTTGAAACAGAATGACTCCGGCAACCAACAGTCCGCCGGCTACAGCCAGCAGGGACAGTAACCGTCCGGGATTGATGTACTTCAGCAGATAGGTACAGATGAAACGGCTGAAGCAGAAGATGACCATCGCTACGATGTTGTACTTCTGTGAGAGTACCTCTGCGGCCTGCTCGGTCATGCCCTGTTCGGTGAATATGCGCGTACCGTATTGGATGATGAATGTCCAACACATGATTTGGACACCCACATAGAAGAATTGCGCGATGACACCCTCACGGTATCGTTTGAGCGACAGCAGGCGGCGAAGCGACGAGCGCAGGTCGGTCTGCTTGCTCTTGTCGCTTCCCAACGGCATCTTCACCACCCAGAAGAGCACCAGCATGAGCAGGAGGAAGAGTCCAATGGCCAGATATGGGGCAATCAGCACGGAGAGGTCGGCGGCTTTCACAGATTCGAAATCGGTGTCGGACAGTGCCGCACGATCGGTCGTTGAGAGCGGATTGAGCCTTGCCTGGATGAAGTTCATGGCGACAAACATGCCCAGCAGTGAGCCAATGGGGTTGAACGATTGTGCCAGATTGAGTCTGCGGGTGGCTGTTTCCTCGCTTCCCATGGACAGGATGTAGGGGTTGCAGCTGGTTTCCAGGAACGACAGCCCGCAGGTTAGCACGAAGTAGGCCAGCAGGAAAGGGTAGTAGGCACCGCTGCTCTTGGCCGGGAAGAACAGGAAGGCTCCCAGTGCGTAGAGGAAGAGGCCGAGCATGATGCCCGACTTGTAGCTGAACCGTCGGATGAACATGGCTGCTGGGAATGCCATGACGAAGTAGCCGCCGTAGAATGCCAGTTGTACCAGTGCCCCGTCGGTCACGCTCATGCGGAAGATTTTACTGAAAGCCTTGACCATGGGGTTGGTAATGTCGTTGGCAAAGCCCCAGAGGGCAAAGCAGGTGGTCACGAGGATGAATGGCAGGAGATAGCTGACGTTTCCTTTGCGGAACATTCCGTCGGGCTTGTTGCTCATGGGTAAAATGCTGTTTAGGTTTGACATAAAAGCAGGGGCATCGTTGCCAATGTCCCTGCTTATGATAATGACAGATGGTTATGCTTCTTTTGGTTCGATGACTTTCCAGATGATGGCAGCGAGGATGGCACCTACGAACGGGCCAACGATGAAAATCCACAGCTGTGTGAGGGCTTCACCACCTTGGAAGAGGGCCGGACCGATGGAGCGTGCTGGGTTAACAGATGTTCCGGTGTAGCGGATGCAAGCCAGGTGTACCAATACGAGGGAGAGACCGATGGCCAGTCCTGCGAAGTTGTTGGTGGCACCGTTGGTCTTCGCGGTGGCTCCGAGCACAACGAGTACGAATACGCATGTGAATACGATTTCGGCCAGTACTCCGCCGAGAACGCTGACACCCTGTTGCAGTCCGTTGGCACCTGTGCCGTCCATTCCGTCAACATTCGATACGAGGAGGAAGAGGATGGCAGCACCGATGATGGCGCCGATTACCTGGAAGAGCATGTAGCACAATGCGTCTTTCAGGTTCATGCGTCCGCTGAGCCATACGCCCAGTGTGATGGCGGGGTTGATGTGGCAACCGGAGATGCCGCCGATGGTATAGGCCATGGCCACTACTGCGAGTCCGAATGCGAGTGCAGTGCCGATGACCGGAGTGATGAGGAGGGCATCGCAGCCTACGCTAACAGCCACGCCGCATCCCATGAGTACCAAAACCATGGTGCCCACTAATTCTGCTAAATACTTTTTCATAATTGCTTGTTTTTGAGTTGAAGTGAATAATATGGTAAAAATCTTTGTCACAAAGTTAGTTAAAATCTGTTGTCTGCCAAACATTTTGACAGATAAATCCCTGTTGCTATAACGGGAAAGTGGTGTTGTTATTTTGCCTGCGGCGAAAAAAATGCCGGTGTTTGGGGGCGTGTAGATGAAAAATGCTTATATTTGCAAAAACTAACCTTAACAAATATGATGAAACAGAATTGGTATTTTTTTGTGTTGTTAGTGCTTGCGCTGGCAACGGTTTCGTGTAAGTCGCACTATCAAGTGACGGGTACGGAGCGTTCCCGCTTGCTTATTGACGACCGTTACGACGCTGCCCCCGATGCGGACGCCATGGCTTTCCTGGCTCCCTTCAAGGTAACGGTGGACAGCATCATGAGTCCTGTGCTCGGTACTACTGCCCGTTACTTGGAGAAGAAGCGTCCCGAGGGGCTGCTTTCCAACTTGCTGACCGATGTTTTGGTCTGGGGTGGTAACCGCTTCAACGAGCATCCCGACTTTGCTGTGTACAACATCGGCGGTATGCGTGCTGCACTTCCCGAGGGAACCATCACCTACGGCGATGTGGTGGAGGTGGCTCCGTTTGAGAACAAGATTTGCTTCATGACCCTGACGGGTGAGAAAGTGCTGGAACTGTTCGGCCAGATAGCCCACCGTATGGGTGAGGGCGTGAGCCACGGTGTGGAACTCATCATCTCCCGCGACGGCAGGTTGCTTTCTGCATGTCTCAACGGTGAGGAAATAGACCCTCAGCGTTCCTATCGTGTTGCCACGCTCGACTACCTGGCACAGGGCAATGACCAGATGACAGCCTTCAAGTCGGGTACCGATGTTCTCTCGCCTCAGACGGAGGAGAACAATGTGCGCTACATCATCATGGACTATTTCCGTGAGCAGGCTGCTCAGGGGAAGGCCATTGATGCTACTATCGAAGGCCGCATTGTGATAAAATGACATCATTAACAATAAAAAATATCAAGGATATGAAGACGAAACACATTTTTATGGCTTTGTTCCTGTTGTTGCCAGCGACGATGATGGCACAGAAGGAGCTGACCATTCTGCATACGAACGACACGCACAGTACCATCATGCCGCTGAACAAGCAACTGGCCGATACCATGCTGGCAGGTCGTGGTGGTTTCATCCGTCGCATTGCCATGCTGAAAGAGGAACGCAAGAAAGACCCCGACCTGCTCTATTTCGACAGCGGCGACTTTTCGCAAGGCTCACCTTATTATAATATATATAAGGGAGAAGTGGAAGTGGGACTTATGAATCAGATGGGAATTGATGCTTCTACGATAGGTAACCATGAGTTTGACTTCGGTCTGGAGAACTTGGCCCGCCTTTTCCGTATGGCCAACTTCCCCATACTCTGCAGTAACTACGACTTTACAGGGACTCCCGTCGAAGGGCTGACGAAGGACTACATCATTTTGAAGCGCAAGGGTGTCAAGATAGGTGTCTTTGCACTTGACCCGATGATGGAGGGGCTGGTGTCTACTCAGAATTTTCCTGGCGTGAAATATCTGGATCCTATCGAGACAGCGAAAAAGATGGTTGAGCTACTGCGCAATGAACAAAAATGCGACATGGTGATTCTTGTTTCTCACATGGGCTGGGAACTTGATACTGTCAGCGATGGTGATATTGTTTCAGCGACTAAGGGCATCGACTTGGTGCTTGGCGGTCATTCCCATACCTATATGACGGAGTTGATGTATGTGAACAATGCGGAAGGCAAGCCCATACCTGTGGACCAGAATGGCAAGCACGGCATATACATTGGCAAACTGAAGGTAAAACTGGACAAAAAATAATAAGGACAACTGCCGAGATTTCCGACTTTGTCACCTACCCGGGCCTCTCGTGGCGGTGAAAAAGGTGGAGTCTTAAGTAGCGGCAGCTCCGAGTCCGTAAAGATTATAAAGAGAAAAGGCATCTCTTTTGTGGAGGTGCCTTCTTTTTTATGTATTAGTCGTTTTGGTTGAAGGTTTGGAAGGATTGGACATTTTGTAGTCCTTGTATATTGTTGAGCCGTTGCATGATTCGCTTCATGTCGTTTCGATCGTAGACTTTGAGCTGTATGTTGCCGCGGAAGATTTCCTCTTGGGCTCCGAGCGTGAGGCTTTGGATGTCGACATTGAGGTCTTGTGAGATGACTTTAGCAACATCGAGGAGTAGTCCTTTTCGGTCGATTCCTTCGATAGTGAGTGTCGCATGGAACAGTATTTTGCGGTGCATGTCCCATTTGGCATCAAGTATTCGGTTTCCGTTTGTGACCTTTAGCCTGTCTGCCTGTGGACAGTTTCGGAGGTGTATCTCAATGTTGTTGTTGTCGTCGATATATCCAAGTATGTCGTCTCCGGGTATGGGGTGGCAGCAGTGAGGAAATTTGAGGAGTGTAATGGCAGTCTCGTCAATGACAACGGGTATTTTCTTATTGAAGTCCTTTCCTACAACGAAAAGGTTGTTTTGTATTGTAAGCTGGTTGTCTGTGTTTGCTTTTTGGTTATGTATGAATGGGAGCTTGCGCAGCCAGTTGTTTTTTGTCTTGTTTTGTTCTTGGAGCAGTGTGTATTGTTTGTTGTCGAGTATGACTGTACCCTTACCTATGGCGAGATAGAGTTGTTGCAATTTTGTTATGTGGTTCGCCTTGCACATTTTTTCAAGTAGTTGTGTGGTAGGCTGTAGGTCCTTGGATTGGAGCCATTGTGTGAGTTGCTCTTCTCCTTTTTTTTGCAGTTCTCGGTTGTATCGTCGTAGTATGGCTTTTATTTTATTTTTTGCTTTTGCTGTAACAGCGAAGTCCAGCCATTCTTCCTTGGCGTGTTGTGTGGCGGAGGTGAGTATTTCGACTTGGTCTCCGGAGTGTAGTTGATAGGATGCCGTTTCCATTTTGTGGTTGACCTTTGCTCCGACGCAATGGTTCCCGAGTACGGTGTGAATGTGGAAGGCGAAGTCGAGTACGGTACTTTTGAGGGGTAGTCTGATGCTGTCGCCCTTGGGTGTGAAGACGACGATTTCAGATGCGTAGAGATTCATCTTGACAGCATCGAGGAATTCAGTGGGGTTGGGGTGTGGGTCGTCGAGTATTTCCTTAATGTCGTGTATTAGCGGCGTGAGTTTGTCCTCTTCGTAGTTGTCTGGAACCTCGTGTTTATAATGCCAGTGTGCTGCGAGTCCTTTTTCATCGATGAGGTCCATCCGTCGGCTTCTGATTTGCACTTCAACCCATTGTCCTTGTTTTGACATGAGTGTGACATGGAGTGCTTGGTATCCGTTGTTCTTTGGTTGTGTGAGCCAGATGCGTGTCCTGTCCGGGTGTGGCTTGTATATTTTTGTGAGTGCGGCGTAGATGTAAAGTGTTTCTTCAACTTCGCGTTCGGCTACTTTTGGTGTGAAGATGATTCGTACGGCGAGTATGTCGTATATGTCGTTGAAGTCGAGGTGTTTGTTCTGCATTTTATTCCAGATGGAGTACGGGCTTTTGACGCGTGCCTTCAACTGGTATTCAAATCCGTCTTTGTCGAGAATTTCCCGTATAGGTTTTGTGAAGTCGTCGAAGAGTTGTTCTCTTTCTTCCTGTGTGAATTTGAGTTTTTGTTTAATGTTTTGGTATTCTTCGGGGTGTTCGAACTTGAAGCACAGGTTTTCGAGTTCTGTTTTTATTTTGTAGAGTCCTAATCTGCTGGCTAGTGGTGCATAGATGTATCGTGTTTCTCCTGCGATTTTGTATTTTTTGTTAGGCAGTTGTGACTGTAGTGTGCGCATATTGTGCAACCGGTCGCAGATTTTGATGAGCACGACGCGTATGTCCTCGTTCATGGTGAGGAGTAGTTTCTTGAAATTCTCTGCCTGTTGGGATGCTTGTTCTCCGAAGATGCCACCGCTGATTTTTGTGAGTCCCTCAACTATTTGTGCGATTTTGTCTCCGAACATGCTTTGAATGTCGTCGATATTAAATTCAGTGTCCTCGACGACATCGTGGAGTAGTGCTGCGCAGATGCTTGTTGAGCCGAGTCCCATTTCCTCGCATGCTATTTGCGCTACGGCAATGGGGTGCATAATGTATGGTTCACCTGAGAGCCTTTTTGCTCCCTTGTGTGCATTCCGTGCGAAGTTGAAAGCCTTTGTGATGATTTCGACTTTCTTTTTGTGTGGCGATGCGAGATAGGTATCAAGGAGGTGCTGGAAGGCGTCCTGAATCATTTTGTTCTCGCTTTCCTGTTTGAGTATGTCTGCGCTATCGGTTTGCATTATGGTGGGAGGTGTTATTGTTGTAGGTGGTTAGTGGGAAGTGGGGGATATTTATTTGACTCTGATTTTCTTGCCAGCTCTGATATTGTTGCCTTTGATGCCGTTGAGTTTTTTGAGTTTAGCCACGGTGGTATGGTTTCTTGCGGCGATTTGCGAGAGTGTCTGTCCCTTCTTGACGGTTACGGAGCGGTTTCCACGCGTGTGTCTGCCTTTCTTACCCTTTGCGTGTCCCTTTCCTTTGGCGTATGAATGGCGTGGTGATGTGTATTGCGGCGCATCGTTGTTGACGGCGACGACGGCTCGCTTGGTGAGCAATGTCTCGGCATTGTAGGCATAGATGTCTTCCTCGTTGTCGATGAAAGCGTTGATGAGGTTGACGGGAAGTTTGAGTACGGACGGCTTGGTGTTTCCGTTGACGATGTCTCGCCGATACTGCGGGTTCAGTTCGCGTATTTGGTTGATGTCGCAGTTGAGAACATGTGCAATCTGTTCGAAGTGTACATCGCGGCTAAGCATGATGGTGTCGGTTTTCTGCGGCAGATTGGTTGTCATCGGACAGATATTGTGTTCGCAGTAGTAATTCATGATGTAGTTGGCCGCGATGAAGGCAGGTACATATCCTCTGGTTTCTCTCGGGAGGTAGGGGTATATTTCCCAGTAGTCGGTTTTGCCGCTGGAACGGTGTATGGCCTTGTTTACATTCTCTGGGCCGCAGTTGTATGCCGCGATTACGAGATTCCAATCTCCGAAGATTCTGTAGAGGTCTTTGAGATAGTGTGCTGCGGCGTATGAGGATTTGATGGGGTCTTTCCGTTCGTCGACGAGTGAGTTTACCTCAAGCCCGTACTGTTTTCCTGTAGCAAGCATGAACTGCCATAGTCCAGTTGCTCCGACTCTGGAGACGGCTTTTGGATTAAGTGCAGACTCGATGACGGGGAGGTATTTGAGTTCGAGTGGTATTCCATAGGACTCGAGTGCCTGTTCGAAGATGGGCATGTAGAAGTTCTGTGCACCGAGCATGATGGAGACGGATCTTCTCAATCGCCCGGAGTATCTGTCGATGAACTGCTGTACGACCTCGTTGTGTGCGAGTTCCATGACGGTTGGCAGTTGTCGGAGTCGCTGGATGTAGACCAGTGTATCGTATACGGGGTTGACATCCGGGAAGTTGCAGTTGGTGTTGATGCTCAGGTTGTGTTTCGCGTGGTACTGGCTGAGGAGGCTGTCGAGTTCGACTGTCATGCCTTCGGGCAGTTCAATCTCAGTTTCGGTTCCGTCTTCGTCGGTAACTGTGATTTCGTCTTCATCGTCTTCGTCGACGACCTGTGCTTGTACAGTCAGTCCGAAGCCGAGGAGCAGTATTAAAATCCAAAATAGTCTCTTATCCATAGTTTTGTGTTGTTTTTAGAAGTTGATGGCGCACTGGACGCCGAGTGATGCCGACTTGACGGGATTTTTCTGCGTCGGGTTGCCCATGATGGCCGGTTCGACAGTGAGACTGAGGTCGTTTGAGATGTCGAATTCGGATAGCGATGCATCGACATAGGCATCGATGACTTGGAGGAGGTAGACTCCGATGGTGGCAAAGATGCTCAGGTCCCTCCATCGGCGGTATCGGTCCTTACGCTGTTTGAAGAGGTCTTCGTATCGGGACTTGTTTGCCTCGGTGATGGTAACATCGGAGTGGATGAGTTTCTGGTAGTAGGTGGTAGTCTCATCGTCGTCCACAAGGTCGTGGTAGCCGTGCTTATAGTCTTTGTACATCATGTTGTTCCACCTCACGGCATAGGCGCATCCGACGAAAGCTCCGTATACGATGGGCAGTTTCCAGAACTTCCGGTTGTACATTTGTCCGGCTCCTGGCAGGCAGATGGCGAGCCATGTGGCCACCTTGGGTTTTGGTTGCCATGCTGCCCAGTTCCGCTTGGGTTTTGCAATCTGCGCACTGTCGGCGGCGATGATCTGTTCGACATTTGTGGTCAGTGGGGGTTCCTGTATGTGTGCCACGGTGTCGATTTCCCATTGGGCTTGCTTTATGCTGTCGTCTGGTGCTGTCTGTGCACAGACCGGTGGGCAGCAAAGCGCCAAGAGTGTTGCAAGAAGGATGAATATGCTGAACGGTGGTGTTTTCATGTGCTTTGGATTGTTTTATTTTTTCATCTTGTCGAAGATGCGCATGATGTACTCCAGTTCTTCCTCTGAGGTGAAGGGTATGTTTATTTTCCCCTTTCCGGTGGGTGAGAAGGTCATCTGCACCTTTGTGTTAAAGAGTGCGGAGAGTTGTTTCTTGAGCGTGCTGAATTCCTGTGGGAGGTGTTTCTGTGTGGCAATCTTGCGCTTCCCAATGGTCACATCCTCTCCGTTCTTGAGTTCCTGTACCACCTGTTCGACTTTCCTTACGCTGTAGTTGTTGCGCTGTATTTCGCGGAACACTTTTATTTGCAGCGAGGGGCTGTCGAGTGCGAGCAATGCTCTTGCGTGTCCCATGTCAATCTCTTTCTTCTGAAGTGCCATCTGCACCTGTGCGGGAAGTTTCAGGAGTCGGAGGTAGTTGGTGATGGCGGTGCGGCTTTTCCCGACTCTTTCGCTGACTTTCTCCTGTGTCATTCCTGTGCTGTCGAGGAGGTGTTCGTAGGCCAGGGCTATCTCGATGGCGTTGAGGTCCTCGCGTTGTATGTTCTCGACGAGTGCCATTTCCATGACATTTTCGTCGTTGATGGTGCGGATATATGCCGGAATGGCCGTGAGTCCGGCCAGTTGCGATGCTCTCCATCGGCGTTCTCCTGCAATGATTTGGAACCTGCTGTCGGAGATTTGACGCAGTGTGATGGGCTGTATGATGCCAATCTCGCGTATGCTTTGTGCCAGTTCGTTGAGTGCATCGGTGTCGAACTCTCGCCGAGGCTGGTTTGGATTGGCCTCAATCTGCATGATGGGAATCTCGTTGATGGCCGAAGTTCCTCGTGTGTAGACACCGCTGGTGTCGATCAGGGCATCCAGCCCGCGGCCGTTCTCAATGTCGTCGAGCCCTCTGCCCAGCGCATTCTTCTGAAATTTTTTCTTAACTGCCATTATTTGTTCTTCTTAATTATTTCGTTGGCCAGTTCCAGGTAGTTCTTGCTTCCTGCCGAATCGGCGTCGTAGAGGATGGCCGGTAGCCCGTGGCTTGGGGCCTCGCTCAGTCGGACATTGCGCTGAATGACGGTTTTGAAGACCAGTTCTTGGAAGTGCCGTTTCACTTCGTCGTAGATTTGGTTTGACAGTCTGAGGCGGCGGTCGTACATGGTCATGAGGAAACCTTCAATCTCCAGCCTTGGATTCAGCCGGCTTTTGATGATCTTGATGGTGTTGAGCAGTTTGCTGATACCCTCAAGGGCAAAGAACTCGCACTGCACGGGTATGATGACGGAGTCGGCTGCCGTAAGCACATTTACGGTGATGAGTCCCAGTGAGGGTGAGCAGTCGAAAAGAATATAGTCGTACTCCTGTCTGAGCGGTTGCATCATGTTTTTTATGACCTGCTCTCTGTTCTCCGCTTCGAGGAGTTCTATTTCTGCTCCGACCAGGTTGATGTGGCTGGGTATAATGTCCAGTCCGTCGATGTCGGTGGTGTATATTGCGTCATAGACATCGGCCTTTTTGCTGAGACACTCATATAGAGAGCATTCCACCTGCTTGATGTTCACGCCCAGTCCGCTGGAGGCGTTGGCCTGCGGGTCGGCGTCAATCAGCAGTACGCTCTTTTCCAAGGTGGCCAGCGAGGCAGCCAGATTGATGGCCGTGGTGGTTTTACCTACGCCGCCTTTCTGGTTGGCTAGTGCTATGATTTTTCCTTTTTTGTCCATTGTTTTTCCTTGTTCTTGGCAATCTGTTAGATTGCAAAGGTACATATTTTCGATGAGATTGTGCCACAATTAACGCATTTTTAGTATTTTTGTAGAGTAAAACAAAAGCAGCTATGAAAGACAAGCGTCCCTTTATCTTAATTTCCAACGACGACGGTTACCAGGCAAACGGCATTCGTGCCTTGGTAGACATGCTCCGCGACATGGCCGATATCCTTGTGTGTGCGCCCGACTCGGGGCGGTCGGGTTATGCGTGTGCCTTTTCGGCAGTGCCGCCTCTGCACATTGTCCGGCGCGACAATATGGGCGATGGGGTGGAGGTGTGGTCCTGTTCCGGCACGCCCGTCGACTGTGTGAAGGTGGCTTGCGACGAATTGTGCCGCGAGCGGAAGCCCGACCTCATCATAGGCGGTATCAACCACGGTGCCAACAACACCATCAACTGCCACTATTCGGGAACCGTCGGTATTGCCATCGAGGGTACCATGAAGTACATTCCATCGCTGGCTTTCTCCAGTTGCTACTTCGACCCCAATGCCGACCTCTCTCCGCTGCGTCCCTATGTGCGGCAGGTGGTGGCCCAGACGCTGCAGCGCGGCCTGCCCAAGGGCATTTTCCTGAATGTGAATTTCCCCGCACAAAGCGAGTTCAAGGGTGTGAAGGTGTGCCGCATGGGCTACGGACGCTGGGTGGACGAGGTGGAGAAGCGTCGCCATCCGCGTGGGCATGACTACTTCTGGATGGTAGGCCGTTATGTGAACGACGAGCCGGATGCCACCGATACTGATGAATGGACTGTGAACCAAGGCTATGTGGTCATTACTCCCACCGACATAGATGTGACCGCCTACCGGTTCTTTGACGAGCTGGAGCACTGGGATTTGCTGCAGGACGGCTTGTAGTCTTCAACCAACAACCTTTAACCATCCACGCTATGAAATACTATCTGATAGTGGGCGAGGCCAGCGGCGACCTCCATGCGAGCCACCTCATGCGCTCGCTGCGAGCCAACGACCCCAAGGCCGACTTCCGTTTCTTCGGCGGCGACCTGATGACGGCCGTGGGAGGCACGCGCGTACGCCACTTCAAGGAACTGGCATACATGGGCTTCATTCCTGTGCTGCTGCACCTGCCGACCATCTTCCGCAACATGTCTATGTGCAAGAAAGACATCGTCCGCTGGAAACCCGATGTGGTTATCCTGGTCGACTACCCGGGGTTCAATCTCGACATAGCCAAATATGTATCACGGCATACGCGCATTCCGGTCTACTACTACATCTCTCCCAAGATATGGGCATGGAAGGAGTGGCGCATCCGGAGCATAAAGAAGCATGTTCGCGAACTGTTCTCCATCCTTCCGTTTGAGGTGGACTTCTTCGAGCGCAAGCATCATTATCCCATTCACTATGTGGGCAATCCCACCGCCGACGAGGTGCGCCAGTTCAAGGAAAGGTATGCTGAGGACTTCCCACAGTTTGCCGCCCGCCACTCCTTACCTTCGGAAAAGCCTGTGATTGCCCTGCTGGCCGGCAGTCGCAAGCAGGAAATAAAGGACAACCTGCCTGCCATGATAGAGGCGTCGGAGCACCTGAAAGACTATCAGTTGGTGCTGGCGGGTGCCCCGTCGATCGAAGACGGCTATTATGCTCCCTTCATCGAGGGACGAAATGTCTCGCTGGTGCGGAACGACACCTATGCGTTGCTGTCCCATTCAACGGCGGCATTGGTCACCAGCGGCACCGCCACGCTCGAGACGGCACTCTTCCGCGTACCCCAGGTGGTCTGCTACGAGACTCCTATCAAGCATATCGTGCGCTTTGCTTTCCGGCATATCATCCATGTGAAGTACATCTCGCTGGTCAACCTGATTGCCGACCGTGAAGTGGTTCGCGAGTTGCTGGCCGACGAGTTCAGCGTGGATAACATCCGCGAGGAACTGCACCGCATCCTTCCCGACGGGGAGAAGCGCAGCCGGATGCTGGCGGACTACGACGAGGTTCACCGCATTCTGGGTGACGAGACGGCTCCCGACAACGCCGCGCGGTTGATGATTCAACTGCTGCAGGGAAACAAGTAGGATGGCGAATTGTTAAAAGCAGTAAAAAATCAGGACAAATTTTCATGCCGTTTCCGGGGCATCCGGACATCGGTTTTTAACAGTTTTACCTCCGTTAGTTTGAAATAATGCAATAAGCGCCTGGGTCTCCGCTGGCAAAAGTCAGATTTTTGCCGTGAGAGACCCAGGCGCTTGTCGTGCAACTCCCAGGCTTTTGCTATGCAAAAACTACACAGTTGGAGAAAAGATGTGGCCTTCTTGTAAAAATCAGTGGGCGTAAGTCGTTGATTGACAATGGCGTTCTTGACAGACGGCATTTCTCCGCTTGGGTGGCACCAGTTCCCACCAAGGTGATTTTAACGCGGCAGAAATGTTAAGAAAGCGCCGTTTTAGTAAGAAAACTTTACAAATTCCGCCTGTAGTCCGGCTGGAATTTGTCTTGCCGGTAGGTGCTTCAGAACAGGGTGATGGTGTAGAGATAGACCACGGTTGCGGGGATGGCCAGCAGCGAAGAGTCGAAACGGTCGAGCATTCCGCCGTGCCCTGGCATGATGTTTCCGCTGTCCTTGATGCCCAGCGTGCGCTTGAAGAGGCTCTCAATGAGGTCGCCCCAGGTGCCGAACACCACTACCACCAGCCCGAAACCCAGCCACTGCAACAGGGTCAGCGCCCCCATGCCCTCGTCATTCTCAAACCATCCCCAGGCTGCCGCCACCAGCAGGACCACCGCGGCACCGCCGATGCTGCCCTCCCAGGTCTTCGCCGGCGAGATGCGCTGAAACAACTTGTGCTTTCCCAGCAGCGAACCGATGCAGTAGGCACCCGTGTCGTTCAGCCAGAGAAACAGGAACAAGGCCATGGGGAAGGTCCAGTTGTAGACCACCTGCCCGCTGATGCTGTCGGTCTGGAATGCCAGTACATTGATACATCCAAGGGGTAGGGCAATGTATAGCTGCGAAAGCATGGTGTGGGCCCAGTCGGCTATCGGGTCCGGCTGCCGCAGATAGAGTTCGCTCACCAGCAGATAGATGATGGTAAGCAGGTAGGGGATGAACACCACGGGCGGAGTCAGGCCGCTGCAGAAGCCTGCCATGGCAAAGAACAGGTATCCGCCGGCTGCCGTCGCAATGAAACGGTTCACCTGGACATCCTCTTTCTCGTTGACAAGGCCGCAGAATTCCCAGATGGTCATGCCTGTGATGAGGGTGAAGAGCAGCACGAATGCGTGGGCGTTTCCAATGATTCCCGCCACCATGATGGCAATGAAGAGAATGCCGCTGATAGTGCGTACGATGAGATTCTTCTGCTTTTCGCTCATGCCTGTTCCTCCTTCTCCTCTTCAGCAGGTGCGTCCCCGCTGTCCGTATCTCTGGTACTTGTCGTCTGTTTCTCGTAAGCAGCCTGTGCTTCCTTCACATAGTCGGGCATGTCGTCCAGGGCAATGTCCTTCTGCTCGTTCTCCTCGATGATTTCCTGCGAACGGCTCACCCAGGGTCGCTTGCCGAAAATCTCTTCCACATCCTCGGCAAAGATTACTTCGCGTGAGATGAGCAGCTCGGCCAGTTTGTTGTGCCCTTCGCGGTGCTCTTCAAGCAGGGCTTTTGCCCGTGCATACTGCTCGTTGACCATCTTGAGCACTTCCTCGTCGATGAGCTGTGCCGTCTGGTCGGAATAGGGCTTCTGGAAAGAGTATTCCTCGTTGTTGTAGTAGCAGATGTTGGGCAGTTTATCGCTCATACCGGCGTAGGCCACCATGCCGTAGGCACTCTTTGTGGCACGCTCCAGGTCGTTCATGGCTCCCGTGGAGATGTGTCCGGTGAAGAGTTCCTCGGCAGCACGGCCTCCCAGCAGGGCGCAGATTTCGTCGAGCATCTGCTCCTTGGTGGTTATCTGCCGCTCTTCGGGCAGGTACCAGGCGGCACCGAGAGCCTGTCCGCGCGGCACGATGCTCACTTTTACAAGTGGGTTGGCATGCTCGCAGAACCAAGAGATGGTGGCATGTCCCGCCTCGTGCAGGGCAATGGAGTGCTTCTCGGTCTGCGTCATCACCTTGGTCTTCTTCTCCAGACCGCCGATAATGCGGTCGACGGCATCGAGGAAGTCCTGCTTGCAGACGCTGGTGCCATTCCTGCGGGCTGCTATCAGGGCCGCTTCGTTGCACACATTGGCAATGTCGGCACCCGAGAATCCGGGTGTCTGCCGTGCAAGAAAGTCTATATCGACGCTCTCATCTATCTTGACTTTACGCAAATGGACATGGAAGATAGCCACGCGCTCCTGCAAGTCGGGCAAATCCACATGTATCTGACGGTCGAATCGTCCAGCACGCAGCAGTGCCTTGTCCAGGATATCGGCCCGGTTGGTGGCTGCAAGGATGATAACGCCGCTGTTGGTGCCGAATCCGTCCATCTCGGTGAGCAGTGCATTGAGCGTGTTTTCCCGCTCGTCGTTGCCTCCCATCGATGGATTCTTGCCCCTGGCGCGGCCCACGGCGTCTATTTCATCGATGAAGATGATGCACGGGGCTTTCTGTTTTGCCTGCTGGAAGAGGTCCCTGACACGGCTTGCTCCCACGCCGACGAACATCTCGACGAAGTCGCTGCCGCTCATGGAGAAGAATGGTACGCTTGCTTCTCCGGCCACGGCCTTGGCCAACAGGGTCTTTCCCGTTCCCGGAGGACCCACCAGCAGGGCTCCCTTTGGAATCTTTCCGCCCAGTTGGGTGTACTTGGACGGGTTCTTTAGGAAGTCCACGATTTCCTGTACTTCCTGCTTAGCGCCTTCCTGGCCGGCCACATCCTTGAATGTTATGCCCAGTTCCAGACCCTTCTCATACATCTTTGCCTTGCTCTTTCCGACGCTGAACACACCGCCACTGCCGCCACCGCTGCTCATGCGGTTGAACAGCCAGAAGGTGAATATTACGATGATGACCAGCGGGAAAATCTGAATGAAGGTGTCCATCAGGCTCCCGGACTTTTTGTTGTTGTAGGAATAGTCGGCAATCTTGTTAGCTTCCTGCTGCGCGGCGAGATACTCTTCCAGGCGTTCGTCGCTCCCGTATTCCACGCTTACATAGGGATTCTGGCCCAACTGGTCGGCTCCTTTTTGGAAAACCTCCTTGTAGTGCTCAGGTTTTATGTAGAGTTTCAGTTTGCTTTCCTTGTTATTGACCTCCACGCGCTTTCCGTATCCCTTCTCGACATAGGTCTTGAACTTCTGGAACGAGGCTTTCTGCACTTCCGTTTTGCCCACGATGGCATTGCCGCCATCGAAAAGGAAGAAAGTGATGAGTAGCAGCAGTGCCATGGTGTAGAGCCAGGTCATGTTGAAGCGTGGCATCTTCGGCTGGTTGCCGTCCTTATTGTTTGGATTGTTCTGATTATTGTTGGCCATATTGGTAATAGGTATTTGCTTTTAGATACTGCGAAAACTGTGCCAGATGCTAGTCCAGGTTGGGTATGTCTGTCTGCAAGGCATCCTGCCACAGCCCTTCAAGGTCGTAGTATTGCCTGGTTTCCGGCAGGAAGATATGCACCAGTACATCGGTAAAGTCTATGGCAACCCACTGGTTGTTGCCCAGTCCGATGGCATTGACAGGCTTTTCGTGGAGTTCGTCGCGGACCTTGTCGCCCACCGATTCGGCAATGGCTTCCACCTGAGTGGGGGAGTTTCCCTGGCATACCACGAAGTATTGGGCGATTGTACCTTCTATTTTCTGCAGGTCAATGACGGTGATGTCTTGTCCTTTCTTGTCCTGGATGGCATCGACGATGGTGTCAACCAGTTTGTTTCCGTTGGTCATATTGTGTGTCTGTTGTCTCGTATGAGATACAAAGTTACGGTGTTTTCTTTGAAAAAAGCCATATTGTCATTTCGTTTTAGCAATTTTTTTAAAAAAAACTTCTTTTTTGTTTGACAATTCAAAAAATCGCTTTAACTTTGCCGACGCTTTTGGGGTATGGTGTAATGGCAACACTACAGATTCTGGTCCTGTCATTCTTGGTTCGAGTCCGAGTACCCCAACAGGTTCATTGAGACGGTTCTTATGGCAAGAGCCGTCTTTTTTATTGTGCGGGAGCCGGACGGAAAAAGCCTCGCTGCGTTTGCGGCGAGGCTTTTCCTTTGTGCTATGCTGTTGAAGTCTTATTCTTCTTCGCTGGCGTTGGAGGCATCGATGGCCTTGATTTTCTCGCGGACGAGGTTCACTTCGTCCTTGAGTTTCTGCACTTTCTTGTTCATTTCGTCGATGAGTGTGTTGCCTTTCTTCGAAGAGGCGTTGAGGAATCCGAGGTTGTTTTCGTAGGTCTGGATTTCCTGTTTCATCTGCTCGTAGCGCTTCATGAGCCTTGTGCGCTCGTTGTCGAGTGCGTCTTCTCCGCGCTTAGCCACATTCTTCAGACTGCTCTTGAAGTTGTCCAGACGGCGTCTTGCCGGCGAGAGATCGTAGGCTTTGTATATTTCGCCGAGCACTTCGTGGTAAGCCTTGTAGATGTTGTCTTTCTCTTTGTAGGGGACATGGCCCACCTCGCTGTATTGCTGGATGAGTGCCTGAGCCTGTTCTTTCCCTTCCTCTGTTACATTTTCAACGAGTGCCTTCAGCTGTTCGACAATGTTCTTCTTCTTTTCGAGGTTCTCGCGTTCTTCGTTTCTGGCTCCCGAGGTAGCCTGGTTGCGTGCTTCGAAGAATTTGTTGCAGGCTGCCAGGAAGTCGTTCCAGAGCTGGTCGCCCAGTTTGTGGGGCACCATGCCGATGGTTTTCCATTCTTTCTGCAGTGCGATGAGCTTGTCGCCGGTCGATTTCCACTCGGTACTGTCTTGCAGGGCCTGTGCCTTTTCAATCAGTGCACGCTTCTTCTCGGCGTTCTCGGCATACTGAGCCTTGAGTTGTTTGAAGTGTTCTGCCTTCTTGGCAAAGAACTCGTCGCAAGCCACGCGGAAGCGTTCGAATATCTTTACATTCATCTTTTGCGGTGCGAATCCTATTGCTTTCCATTCTTTCTGCAGGTCGAGCAGTGCCTGGGTGTGTCTGTCCCAGTCGGCGTTGCCCTTGTTTTCTTCCTTGACAATGGCCTCGGCTTGTTCGCAGAGGGCGGTTTTCTTGGCGAGGTTTTCCTCTTCCTGGGCGCGTAAGCCCTCGAAATGTTGCTGATAGCGCTTGTTTACTGCGGTGGAAGCGGTCTTGAAGCGTGTCCAGATTTCCTCTCTGATTTCCTTTGCGACGGGACCTGTCTCGCGGTACTGCTGGTGGAGTTCCTGCAGTTGGTGGAAGGCGCTGATCACATCTTCCTCGTTGGCGAGGTTCTCGGCGGCCTCACAGAGTTTGGTTTTTATCTCGAGGTTCTTCTTGAAGTCGTATTCGCGGGCCTCGCTGTTGAGTTTCAGCAGGTCGTAGAACTGCTCCACTTGGTGCTGGTAGTTTCTCCACAGTTCGCGTGCGCTTTCCGCCGGCACTGCTTTCAGTTCCCTCCACTGTTGCTGGAGGGCCTTGAATGCCTGGTACGACTTGTTGGCTTCTTCGGGCGAAGTGGCCATCTGTTTGATTTGCTCGATAATGTTGAGTTTTTTCTTGAGGTTTTCCTGTTTTTCGCCTTCGAGCATCTGGAAGTGCTTGGCGCGCTTTTCCTTGATGATTCCGAACTGTGCCTTGAATTCCTCTTCGGCTGGGTCTATGGGCAGTTGATAGGCTTCCGGATCGCCTCCGCTGTCGAGGTATGCCTTGTGCAGTGCTTCCCTTTCTGCGTTGAGCAGTCGGTAGAAGGTGGTTTTCAGGTAGTCTGTCTCTTCCCTGGCGGGTATTTCTTCTGCTGCGGCAACTTCCTTGATTTCCCGGAGCACCTCTTCCTTGTTGGCAAATGTCTTTCGCTGTTTTTCGGCGGGTGCTTCTTCTGCCGGTTGCGGTTCTTCGGCAGGCTGCTCCTCGGCGGGTTCTTCCGGCTGGGCAGGCTCGGCCGGTGCTTCGGCGGGCTGTTCGTCGGCTGCGGGTTGTTCCACTTCAGGCGCCGCTACGGGTTCTGCTGCTTCTGCTGCAGGTTGTTCTACCTGGTTTTCCTGTACAGTCTGTGCCTCTTGGAGGGCGTTTTCTTGAGAGTCCATCATGCTGAATGATTTTTAGGATAATACAAATGGTGTTTACATAAAAGTATGCAAACTTACTTATTTTTTTTCATTTGCCGCAAAAGATTGGCGTTTTTTTGCTTGTGAGTTGGCTAAACCAGGCGTTTGTATCTCAATATCGCCCAGGTGCATCCCGATACGACGACGGATATTACCAGTGCGATGATGAATCCCCAGGGGCTGTTCTCCATGCCGTTGACGAGGTTCATGCCGAAGAGCGAGGCGATGAGGGTGGGGAACATCATGATGATGGAGACGCTGGTGAGCGTACGCATCACGGTGTTCATGTTGTTGTTGATGATGCTGGAGTAGGTATCCATGGTCGATTCGAGAATGTTCGAGTAGATGGCGGTGGTTTCCTTGGCCTGCGTCATCTCGATGTTGACATCCTCGATGAGGTCGGCGTCGAGTTCGTCCACCTGGAGCTTGAACTTCAGTTTCTGCAAGAGGTTCTCGTTGCCGCGTATGGATGTGTTGAAGTATGTGAGCGAGTCCTGCAGCCGCGAGAGCCCGATGAGGCTTTCGTTGTTCACTCCGTGGTCGAGGTTGTGTTTCGCACGGTCTATGAGCGAGCTGATTTGCTTGAGCCGCTTCAGGTACCACACGGCGGAGGAGAGGAACAGGCGGAAAATCATGTCCACATAGTCGGTGAATCCCTCGGCCCGCTTCTGCTGGTAGCTGACGAAGTCGATCATCATGTTCGTCTCGTAGTAGCACACGGTGATGGTCACATCGCGCTTGTGGATGATACCGAGCGGCACGGTGGTATAGGGCGTGCGCGAGCGTGTTTCCTTTACAAACGGGATGCGGAGAATGATGAGCATCCACCCGTCGTCGTACTCATAGCGGGCGCGCTCGTCGGTATCGCTGATGTCGGAAAGGAAATAGTCGGGTATCTCGAAGCGCTGCTCGAGTTCTTCTATCTCTTCTTCTGTCGGGCAGGTCACTTGTACCCAGCAGTTAGGCTGCCAATCGTTGATGGCGGTCAGGTTTTCGGTGATGTTCCAGTAAGTCTTCATTTGCCAATCCTCCAAAGGTTAGTGTGCCTGAGGATTAGCAACTGTCAGTGCAAAATCCTCACGCTCCGGTTTCTGAATTGTCCGCGTGATAGTCGTCCATAATTTGTTGTTGGTTTCTGTTTTGCGCCGCAAAGGTAGGGAAAAAATGCAAGAATGAAGAATGAAAGGATGAAAAATAAACTATTTTTTTCTTCGGGTGTGTCTCTTGCGCAAGCCGTCACTCGGTCCATAACTGAAAAAATTACCTTCCGTAGAATCGATTTTTCTGCACCGGAGAGCCACTTGGTTGCAAATGGCGGGAAATTCTGACAATTCATTTAAGTCGTTGTTACTCAAACAGTTGCGCTGATTTGCGGTTTATCTGGACTTCGGCTGCTTTTCGTTTGGGGCTTAAACGGAAGGCGTTTGGGCCCCAGTTGCCCAATGAAAGGGCGGCTCTTGCAGTGCGAAAGAGTAGGTTTTGGGAAACAAGTAGACAAGTAAACGCAGTCATAACTCTCCTAGCCCCTCTTATCTTAAGAGGGGAAAAAGCAGAAAAACGCCATTTTAACATTTAGATTGACGGAAAATCCGGAGCGTTTTCGGGGGTGCTTACGCCGTTTCGTTCCACCTTTTTACGGCGAGCGTGGCCTAACATGCAGTCCGTCAGCAGCCTACGCCAACGAAAAAGGCATATACCCTTTGCCGGTATATGCCTGTCTCATTAGGTGTAAGCAGGTTGCGGGACGCTTATTTCTCCTGGTCCTTGCGGCGCAACAGGGTTTCAACGATGAAGCTGACGAGGAGTCCTGCGCCGCAGCCGAGGGCAATCATGAGCCAGTAGAACATGTGGTCGTTGCGGGGAGTGACGCCTCCGAGATGGCAGCAGGCGGCGGCGATGCCGATACCGATGAGCAGCAGGCCTGTGCGCAGAGTGGCATAGGGATCCTTCTCTTTCTTGTTCTCCTTGAGGATGGCACCAGCCGTTTCCTTGTCAATACCCTTCTCGATGAGCATTTTCCGTACATCGCGGTCGCCGTTGTTCTTCTTGATGGTCATGAGAAACACCATGACGATGGCTACGATGGGGATGAGCATGGCCAGAATGGCCGGAACATCGGAGTAAAGGAAAAGTGATGTGATCATAGCGTTGTTGTTTTTCTTATGTGTTGCTGTTTAATTGATACCTGTATTGCGGTTTTATTACACTTCTTCGATGTGCAATCTTGCAATGAATTGGTAGGCGATGCCCGCCATGACGGCGGCTCCCGTCAGCGCCGTGAGCGGCTGTTGCTCTGCCAGCTGGCTTGCGGTGAGCAGCCATCCGTAGCCGACTATCGTCACGGCCAGGCCCGCTACGATGGCGCACAGGCGGCCCCAGTGGCGCACAAGCCGGCGTCGGCGGTCACGGGCAAGGGTCTTCATCACGCAGTTCTCAATCTCGGCAAGCTGCTCCTGCCGCTCGAAGGTCTCGCGGATGAGCAGGTCGAGTTCACTGTCTGTCATTTCTTTCATGTCGGAGTCGGGCTTTGAGTCGTTCGCGGATGCGGTGAAGCTTCACCAGCACATTGCTCTGCGACAGGTTCAACAGTTGGGCTATTTCGTCGGTTTTCTTCTTTTCGTAGTAGTGCAGGCGTACTATCTGGCGGTCCTGTGGCGGCAGGTCGGCAAGGGCTTTTTCCATGTTCAGGAGCCTTTCCTCGTGCACCTGCACCTCCTCTGCCGTGGGCTCGTTCCGCCGCAGGGCACTTTCCGTCGGCTCCATCCCTGCATACCGCTGTTCCTTGGCCAGCATGCGGACGGCCAGGTGGGCGGCAATGGTCGTCAGCCAAGGCCCCAGCAGGTCGCCGCGCCAGTCGGAAAGCCGCTCGTAGGCACGGACGAATGTCTGCTGGGTGTTGTCCTTCGCCCAGTCCGTCCGGCGCAGGATGGACAGCGACTTGCCGTAGACAAGCCCGCCGTAGCGGCCCATCACCTCGGCATAGCAGCGCAACTGGCGCTGCCGGACTATCTTGTCTACGAGTTCGCGGTCGGTCATTGTCGTGCGGGTGGAATCTACTTAATAGAGCCGTTGGCGGCGGAATTATTACAGTATCGGTCAAAAAAAAGGCAGACTGCGGGTCTGCCTTTTCTTTTTTCAGTAGGTGTTACTTCACGGGAATCTCCTCCAAGGCCTTCTTCAGCAGTGCCCAGAAGGGAGCTACGGAAGGGATGTAGGCCCTTTCCGTGGTGGTGTGGGGCGACTTCATGGTGGGACCGAGGCTGACGACATCCAGGTGCGGATACTTGCCCAGGATGATGCTGCACTCCAGTCCGGCGTGGTCCACCTGAATGATGCCGTCCTCGCCGTTCAGCTCCTTGTAGACTTTCAGCAGCAGGTGCAGGATTTCAGAATCGGGATTCGGGTCCCATCCGCCATAGCTGCCGGCAGTCTCCACCTTCATTCCGGCCATCGAGAAACATCCGTCGAGCATGCGCACGATGTAGTCTTTCATGTCCTCGCGGCTGCTTCGAGCCAGCACCTTCAGCGAAGCCTGTCCGCCCTCAATGTCGATGATGGCCAGGTTGCTGCTGGTTTCCACCACATCGGGGTAGGAGGGAATCATGCGTACCACGCCGTCGTGGCAGCCATAGATGGCGTTTACCAGGTTGTCCTGAATCTCCACGGGCACTTGCTTCTGCGGAGCGGGCACCTCCTCGGCAAACATTTCCACGCCGCTTTCAATGCCCTTGAACTCGTCGGCGATGAGGGCACGCCACTCTCCCACCAGTTCTTTCACTGCCTGCACATTCTCCTTAGGCATGGTCAGCACCACTTCGGCCTTGAACGGGATGGCGTTGCGCATGTTCCCTCCGTGCCAGGAGGCCAGCCTGGCCTCGCATTCCTCAATGGCTTCGAGCACGAAACGCACCATCTGCTTGTTGGCGTTGGCTCTGCCTTCGTGTATTTCCAGACCGCTGTGTCCGCCGCGGAAACCTTTGAGTGTTACGCGCAGGGCGGCATCTTCGGGGTCGGTGTCCACCTCCTCGTAGCCGAGCGTGGCGGTAACATCAATGCCTCCGGCCGAGCCGATGACGAATTTTCCCCAGGTCTCGGAGTCCAGATTGAGCAGGATGTCGCCGTGGAGTTCGCCTGCCGGCAGGTCGTTGGCACCGTACATACCTGTTTCCTCATCGGCGGTGATGAGTGCTTCGATGGATCCGTGGCGCAGGTCTTTGGCCTCCATGATGGCCATGATGGTGGCAACGCCAAGGCCGTTGTCGGCACCCAGGGTGGTGTTACGGGCTTTTACCCAGTCGCCGTCAATCCAGGTCTCGATGGGATCGGTCTCGAAATTGTGGGTGGATTCAGGGCTCTTCTGCGGTACCATGTCCATGTGTGCCTGCAGGATGACACCCTTTCGGTTTTCCATTCCGGCTGTGGCGGGCTTGCGCATCACCACATTGCGGGCCGGATCGATGAACGCTTCCACGCCAACTTCCTTGGCAAAGTCGAGTAAGAACTGTTGAATTTTCTCCAGATGTCCGCTCGGACGGGGAATCTGTGTCAGTGAGTGGAAGTTCTTCCAGATGCACTGCGGGTTGAGGTTTTTAATGTCTGACATAGTTTATTTGGTTTTTGTGAATGATAGTCTGATTGCAGCGTAGACTCCGAGGAGTACCACCAGGAGGGTCTGCACGGTGTGGACGATGAGCACGAAGATGAGTGCTGTGGGCTCGGCAACGCCATAGAGTATGAGCATTGTCTTGATGGCGAAGTGCCAGGGGCCTGCTCCGTTGGGCGTGGGGACGATGACTGCGATGCTGCCTACGATGAAGGTGACCAGTGCGCAGTTGAGCCCGAGGCCGGCGGTGGCGTCGAAGCAGAAGAAGGTGAGGTAGTAATGCAGGAAGTAGGAGAGCCAGATGGCCAGCGTGAAGAAGGTGAAGAGGGGCTTGTTCCTTACATTCCGCAGGGAAACGATGCCTTGCCAGATGTTAGAGACGGTGGCCTTTACCTTATTATATATGGTCAGTCGGCGGAGCAGATAGTGGAGCAGGAGCAGCATGGCGAGTCCGCAGATGGCGGTGACGAGGTAGCCCGTGAGCGAGAACTGTCCGAGGAAGGTGTCGAGCCGGGTGCCGGTCTTGGCAAAGAAGGAGGTGAACACGGGTATCTGGCAGAGGAAGACGATGGCTGTGATGGCCAGTACGAGGAGCGAGTCGATGGCGCGCTCGGTAACGACGGTGCCCAGTGCCTTCGGGAAAGAGGTGCCTTCGTAGCGCTTCAATACGCCGCACCGTGCAAATTCGCCTACCCGTGGGATGACGAGCGAGAGGGCGTAGGACAGGAAAATGCTGTTGACGAGGGTGCTGTTGCGTGGGTGTTCGCCAAGCGGTTCCAGCGTCTGCCGCCACCGCCAGCCGCGGAACGCCTGCGCCAGGATGCCAAACGGGAACGATAGCAGCATCCAGGTCCAATTCATTTCATGCCACAGCACATGCTCAATGTACTGGAAATCGAAGTCGCGATACATCCAATAGAGTATGCCTCCGCAGAGAACGAAGGGCAATCCTACCTTACAGAGGTTGCTGAAAAGGCGTCGTGCAGTGTTCATGGCTAGATGCAAAGATAAGAGGTTTGCGGAAAACGGCAAAATTCTGCCTGCCTTTCTTTTTCCAATTGGAAGACGGATTTATTGACTTTGGTCAAGTAATGCGCCTTTTCCGGCATCATCATTCTTCTCAGATACGAGTGAAACGGGAAACTACCGTATCTTTGCACCGTCGGAAGACAAATAGGATAACACATTAAAAGAAAGGAAAAACAATGACGATTTTAGTATTTTCTTTGTCCGTTGTGGCAATTATGATTGCCCAGGCAGTACACATCAGTCGCCAGATAGACACCAAGTAGGAGGGCGACCTTTTTCAGACAAACATTCAATAACGAGTAAATACCGACGGCACAGGGAACAAACCCTGTGCCGTTTTCTTTTTGTCAGGACGGCTTCGTTCCGTACCGCCCTTGCAGAAGCGATTTCCCACAAATGCCGCCGCCCTTTTGGCGGACAAGATAAAAATGTGTATTTTTGCCTCATCAACCCGCAGAAATGAAACAAGTAAGGGCCAAGAAGCACCTCGGTCAGCACTTCCTGACCGATTTGGACATAGCACGGCGCATCGCCGACACGGTAGATGCATGTCCGAACCTGCCCGTCCTGGAGATAGGTCCCGGCATGGGCGTGCTCACACAGTACCTGGCAGCGAAGCAGCGGCCACTGAAGGCGGTGGAAATCGACCGCGAAAGTGTTGCGTACCTGAATGAAACATACCCTCAGTTGCGCAATAACATCATTGGAGAGGACTTCCTCCGCATGGACTTGCGCACCATTTTCGGCGGCAAACCTTTCGTGCTCACGGGCAACTACCCCTACGACATCTCGTCGCAGATATTTTTCAAGATGCTTGACAACCGCGACCTGATACCCTGCTGCACGGGAATGATACAGCGTGAGGTGGCTCTCCGCATGGCGGCGCAGCCCGGCAACAAGCAGTACGGCATCCTCTCGGTGATGGTTCAGGCCTGGTACGATGTGGAATACCTCTTCACCGTCGACGAGCATGTGTTCAATCCGCCGCCCAAGGTGAAGTCGGCCGTGATACGGATGACCCGCAACCGGACCGCCAGCCTGGGCTGCAATGAGGATTTGTTCCGCCGGCTGGTAAAGGCGGTGTTCAACCAACGGCGCAAGATGCTGCGCGTCTCGCTGCGGCAGTTGCTGCCAGATCCATCCGGGATAGACCTCTCCGGCACCGACATCGACCTTACCCTGCGTCCCGAACAGCTCACCATTGCGCAATTCGCAGCACTTACCAATGTCCTAGAACCCTATCTCTGAATGGAACAGACCTACGAAATCCTCCTGCAACAGTTCTCCGCCCTCATAGAGGGTGAACACAACAAGATGAGCGTCCTGGCCAATACGGCAGCCTTGCTGAAGCAAACCTTTCCCGAGAGATTCTTCTGGGTGGGCTTCTATCTGGTGGAAGACGGCCGTCTGGAACTGGGGCCTTTTCAGGGCACCGTGGCCTGTTACCATATCGAGAAGGGGCGCGGTGTTTGCGGCACGGCCTGGGCAGAGCGGCGCACGGTGCTGGTTCCCGATGTGGAACAGTTCCCGGGCCACATAGCCTGCTCCTCGCTCTCGCGGTCGGAGATTGTCGTTCCCCTCATCGGCGAGCAGCAGCAGGTGGCCGGCGTGTTGGATATCGACAGCACTGAAGTTGGCACCTTTAATGCCACCGACCAGCACTATCTGGAGGAAATCGCAAAAATTTTAGTGCGAGCGTTGGGCTATTGAAAATTATAACCTATCTTTGTAAAACCAAACAACCAAACAACCAAACAACTAAACAACAAAACAACCAAACGACCAAATAACCTATATGATTGATGTAAAAGCAACTCTGGCAAGTGCCGAAGAGCGCATGGAAATGGCGGCATTGTTTCTCGATGAATCGTTGAACCGCATCCGTGCAGGCCGTGCCAATGTCGCCATTCTCGATGGCGTGAGAGTGAACAGTTATGGTTCGATGGTGCCATTGAACCAAGTTGCCAATGTGTCTTGCCCCGATGCACGCACCATAGCCATCCGTCCGTGGGACAAGAAGGCCATCCGCGATATCGAGAAGGCCATCATGGACAGTGATGTCGGCATTACTCCAGAGAACAACGGCGAGGTTATCCGTCTGGGAATCCCGCAACCCACCGAGGAGCGTAGGCGCGAACTGACCAAGCAGTGCAACAAGATTGCAGAGAAGGCGAAGGTGGAAGTGCGCAATGTCCGCGGCGACATAAAGGACAAACTCAAGAAAGCCATCAAGGACGGACTGAGCGAAGACAACGAGAAAGATGCCGAGGACGAACTCCAGAAGATTCACGACAAGTTCATAAAGAAGATTGATGCCTTGCTCGAAGCCAAGAACAAGGAAATCATGACCGTATAGATTGAAGGGCTTAGTTGTAAAAAACACCGGCAGTTGGTACACCGTCAGGACTGCTGACGGACAGTTGATCGACTGCAAGATAAAGGGCAATTTCCGCTTGAAGGGCATCCGCAGCACCAATCCCGTGGCTGTGGGCGACCATGTTCAGATTATCCTGAACCAAGAGGGAACTGCCTTTATCTGTGCCATCGACGACCGGAAGAACTACATCATCCGCAAGTCGACCAACCTGTCGAAGCAAAGCCACATCATCGCTGCCAATGTCGACCAGGCCGTGCTCATCGTAACGGTGAACCATCCGGCTACCAACACCACCTTCATCGATCGCTTCCTGGCATCGGCCGAGGCCTACCGGATACCCGTCGTGCTGGTGTTCAACAAGAGTGACCTGCTCACCGGCGACGAACTGCACTACCAACAGCTCATGATGGACCTCTACCGGCACATTGGCTATGACTGTCTTGCCGTCTCGGCAAAGCAGGGTGAGGGTATCGGTGACCTTCAGCAGCGGATGGAAGGGAAGATTTCCGTGCTCAGTGGGAACAGCGGAGTGGGGAAGAGTACCCTTATCAACCGGCTCGTTCCGGGCACAAACCTCCGCACGGCGGGCATCAGCGACGCCCACGACAAGGGCATGCACACCACCACCTTCTCCGAGATGGTACCGCTGCCTGAGGGTGGCTACCTCATCGATACGCCAGGGATAAAGGGTTTCGGCACCTTCGACATGCAACCGGAGGAACTGACGGGCTACTTCAAGGAGATTTTCCTCTACTCGGCCGGATGCCGCTTCAGCAACTGCACCCATACGCACGAACCGGGATGTGCCGTGCTCGATGCCCTGGAAAAGCAACTCATTGCTCCCTCGCGCTACCAAAGTTATCTGTCGATGCTCGACGACAAGGACGAGAACAAGTACCGCGAAGCCTTCTAACGGCTTCTGCATGGATAAGCGAAGAGCCCCAGCCGTATTTGGCCGGGGCTCTTTTGTGTAGGTATGGGTGCTACTCGTTGCGCAGGCGGTAGATGATTGTCGCGCCGACGATGTTGGTCAGCAACAGCACTGCCATACCTATTATGGGCAGGATGCTGTCGCCTGCATGCTGGCTGTTGCCGTGTGACATTTCCCATGCAACCATGAAGAGCAGCCCCACCGTTTCAATGGCCATGATGCGCACCACCGTTGCGGCCACCATTGCCTGCCTGTAGTTGTGCACCTTGAGCTTTCGTCCGTATTGGCTGGTAGGGCGATAGGCTCCGGCCAGCATCAAGGCGCTGACCAGTGTGCATACAACGGCTACCACGAGCACCTCTTGTGAGAAGTGAAGAATGGCGAACACCCACAACAGCAGCACACAGATGCCGCATGTGATTTCGAGGATGGTGCCCAGAAGTGTCCTGGGAACAGTCAGACGGGAGCCTGCCTGTGTTTCGTCTTGCAGTCGGCGACGGCGCAGAAGTTGGAAAATGTTGATGCTCATGTCTCGTTTCCTTTTTCTTTTTCAGGTCTGTGCTTTGGCTTGCGGCCGCTCTTCCGCAGTGCTTCATTTATGATCCACTGCAGTTGGCCGTTGGTAGAGCGGAACTCATCGGCGGCCCATTTTTCCACGGCATCCATCATGTCGGCGTCTATCCGGAGTATGAAATTCCTTGTCTTTGCCATTTTTCGAGGTCAGTTAGGAGCTTGTGTGGTTCAGTGCCGAATGGTTTTTAATGATTCAGTGTGCCGGTGTTGACCACGGGTTGTGCGTTTTCGTCGCCGCAGAGCACCACAAGCAAGTTGCTGACCATGGCGGCCTTCTTCTCTTCGTCCAGGTCACACACTTCGTCCTGGCTGAGTTTGTTGAGTGCCAGTTTGACCATTCCGACGGCGCCTTCCACTATTTTTTCCCTTGCAGCAATGATGGCGTCGGCCTGCTGGCGTCGGAGCATCACGGCGGCGATTTCCGGTGCGTAGGCGAGATAGTTGATGCGGGCCTCGACAATTTCTATTCCGGCCATTGCCAGACGCTCGGAGAGTTTCTCCTCGAGCTGCTCGTTTATTTCGGCGGCATTGCTGCGGAGGGTCGGCTCGGTGCTGCCGGCACTGTCGTTGTCGTAGGCATACTGGCCGGCTACCTGCCGGAGGGCGGCATCACTCTGCACACGGACGAACTTCTCCAATGCGTTCATGATGCCCTTGGCACTGGTGCCTATTTCGTTCGGGTTGCGGGCCATGGTCTGGGCGTCTATATCGTACATGGCGCGGTAGGTGTCTCGCAGTCGCCAAACCAGCACCATGCCAATCATTATAGGGTTACCCTGCTTGTCGTTCACCTTGATGGGTTCTCCGTCGAAGTTGCGGGCGCGGAGCGAGAGCTTCTTGGTGGAGTAGAAGGGGTTGACCCAATAGAATCCCGTCTGGCTGAAGGTGCCGTGGTACTTGCCGAACCAGTTGAGCACACAGGACTCGTTCGGTTCAAGCCTGAGGAAGGAACAACTGCAGACGATGCTGCAAACGAGCAGCACGATTGATGCCAGGAGCATGACACCGCCAATCCAGTCCTCGTGCGCATTGAGCCGGATGATGCTGCAGACAATCAGGGCTATGGAAGCAACATAGCCCAGCAAAACGACGAACAGCATGAGAAAGCCGTTCAGAACAGTACCCTTGAATGCTAATTCTTTTGTTTCCATTGTTGTCGATTTTTATCGGGTTAAATTAAAATGATATTAAAATGATATCACAAATGTAGGCCGTTTTTCGGTAGGTTGTATCGTTTCTGTGTTACATTTAACTTTGTTTAACCATTCGGGCCGGCAGCGGTTGTGTTTCGCAGAACTTTCAGTTGTCCAGCGTTTTGCCCATCCGGCGCGAGAAAAAGGTTGAACGAATCCTTGTTACGGAATTTTCCGTTGCGCGGTGTGCAGGTCTGAAAGCGTCGGGAAAAGCTGCTTTTCCAGTCCGTTTCCGGCACAGTTGTCCGCTGTTTTGGCGGTTGCCGCCTGCAAGTGGGGCTCAGTTGCATTTCCATTTTAGCCGAAATGGTTGCTGTTTTCCACCCAGATGCAGTGCAAGAGCCGCCCAAACGCATTCCGTTTGGGCGGCTCTTGCAAAATCGCTAAATGGGAATGGATTTTAATTTATATATAACCAATTGGATAACAAGCGGTTACGGAATATTCCGCTTTTCGCCGTTTTTCCCGTCAGCCAATCACCTTCAGCCCTTAAGACTTCAAATCCGGTTTGTCTTTACCCCGTGTGCAATTCAGTTATCGGTGCTGTGGATGTTCCCGTGTTCTGTTCGAATAAATCTCCGGCAGTATGCAATAAGCAAAAAACTTTTGTATCTTTGCGGCATGATAAAGGCAGAAGACCTTCAGGGAAAGCGCATAGCCGTGCTGCTCTCGGGCGGCGTGGACAGTGCCGTCGTGGTGCATCAGTTGGCACAGATGGGGCTGCATCCCGACTGCTTCTACATAAAGATAGGTCCCGAAGAGGAGGAAGCGTGGGACTGCTCGAGCGAGGAGGACCTGGAGATGACCACTGCCGTGGCGGCGAAATACGCCTGCCGGCTGGAGGTCGTGGATTGTCATCGGGAATATTGGAATGAGGTTACGCGCTACACCATGGAGAAGGTGCGTGCCGGACTGACCCCCAACCCCGATGTGATGTGCAACAGGCTCATCAAGTTCGGAGCCTTCCACGAGAAGCGCGGGCACGACTACGACCTCATTGCCACGGGGCACTATGCCCAGACGGAAGTGATTGACGGAAGGAAGTGGCTCACGACGAGCTCCGACCCCGTGAAGGACCAGACCGACTTCCTTGCGCAAATCTACGACTGGCAGCTGCAGAAGGCACTCTTTCCCATCGGACACATGATGAAGGAAGAGGTGCGGCAGATAGCCGAGCGGGAGCGGCTGGTCAACGCCAGGCGCAAGGACTCGCAGGGCATCTGCTTCCTCGGCAAGATAAACTATAACGACTACCTCCGGCGCTATCTCGGCGAACAACCGGGCGATGTGCTGGAACTGGAAACCGGCCGCCGCATAGGCCAGCACCGCGGACTCTGGTTCCACACCATAGGTCAGCGAAAGGGACTGGGCTTCGGAGGAGGTCCGTGGTTTGTCGTAAAGAAGGACATTGAGCACAACATACTCTATGTGAGCAACGGATATGACCCGGAAACGGCCTATGCCGACACATTCTTCATCCACGACCTGCACCTGCTGACCGCCGCACCCGAAACCGAGCGGATTACCTTCAAGATACGCCACACCCCCGAATACCACCACGGAACGCTCCGCCCGATGGGCGACGGCATCTATGAGGTGCACAGCCAGGAGAAAATCCACGGCGTGGCACCCGGGCAGTTCTGCGTCATCTACGACGGGAACCACCACCGCTGCTACGGAAGCGGCGAGATAACCGTTAAACAATAGACAATAGACAATAACCATATTAATAATTAATAGAGAACCAACATGAAAAAGATTTTACTGATGTTTGCCTTGCTGCTGACGGTGTCGGCCACGCAGGCAAAGACCCGCACCGCCGTGTTCACCACCAAGCCGCAGATGCACTGCCGCAAATGTGAGAACAAGATGCAGTTCAAAATCAACCTGCTCAAGGGCGTGAAGAAGGTGGAGGCCAACTGTGTGGAACAGACCGTGGAGGTCACCTTCAACGACAAACAAATCAACGAGGAAACCCTTCTGAAGGCATTCAAGGCCTTTGGCTACGACGCCCGCCAGCTGAAAGAGGGCGAGACCGTCACCGAGAAGGAGGAACATGAGTGCAAGGAAGAAATGAAAAAGGAGGCATGACTATGATAATGACTACCACACCAACCATTGAAGGACATCCCATTCAGGAATACAAGGGCATCGTTTCGGGTGAAGTAATCATCGGAGCGAATGTATGGAAAGACTTCAAAGCATCGCTGACCGACTTCTTCGGCGGCCGAAGCGGCACCTATGAGAAGGTGCTCGTCGATGCCAAAGACCGTGCCTTGGACGAACTGCGGAAGCGAGCCGAAGCCGTAGGAGCCAACGCCGTGGTCGGCATTGACCTCGACTATGAGACCGTGGGCCAGACAAACTCCATGCTCATGGTCATGTGCAGCGGTACGGCCGTGTGTATCTGATGTTGAAAAATATGGTTTTTAATAATACACCCGGGGCTCAGACGGACAAAGTCTGAGCCCCGGGTGTGTTCAGGAAGACTCCTTCGGTAACTTATTCGGGAAAGTCCAGCGACCCTTCTTCCACCAGATAGGCATATTGATTGACCCTCCTGCTCCTGGCAAGGGCGGCTTTCAACTGCCGGAACAATTGCTCCCGTTTGCCGGTAAGCTTCCCCTGATTCAGCAACTTTGTATTGTACTTGAGCCAGTTGTGCAACTTGGCATCCTCCTTGTGGTGCTTGGACGGGCGCCGGTGGTTGGCAGCAAGGTAGTTGGCGACGGCTGCATACATCTGATGCCAATTCTCCTCGTTGGAGGAAAGAAGGGAAAGAAACTTGTCCCACAGCCCGGCAAACTGTGGCATGCTGTCGAAAACGAGATCGGCTCCGGCATCGGCGAGATCCTTCCTCTTCAGGATGCCCGTGTTCACTCCCACGGTGAAACAGCGTGCCGCCACGCCGGACTTGACACCCATGGGGGCATTCTCCACCACCACCACCTGCCAGGGGTGCTCAATGCCGAACTTTTCCATGCCGCGGAGGTACGGATCGGGATGGGGTTTACCGCGCTCCACGTCGTAGGCCGTGACAATATGGTCGCGCGAAACAAACGGAGCAAAGTCTATGCAGATGCGACTGATGAGCGGACGCTGGCCGCTTCCGGTGACTACTCCTATCTGCCAGCCCTGCGCCTGAATGTTTTTCATCAGGTCGATAACGCCCGGCATGACTTCGGCACGGGGTAACTGGGCAAACAGTTCGGCCTTCTTGTCGTACATCTCTTGTGCCTGCTGTTGTCCGATTTCCACACCCTTTTGCTGCCGGACCATCTGGATGATGGTGTCGGTACCCTTCTGCCCTTCTGTCAGATAGGCATCAATCTTCTTCATCTTCAGCCCGTACAGCGCCATGGAGCGTACCCATGCCTCGGCATGATTGGGCATGCTGTCGTACAACACCCCATCCATATCGAACAAAAACAACTGCGGCAAGAATCTGTCGAAGCCTTGCCGCAATTTATATTCTTTTACAAACGAAGTGTTCATAGATGGTTATTATTCGTTTTCCAGACGCTGGCGGATGGCCCGGCTCTCCTCTTCGTAGCCAGGTTTGTTCAGCAGTGCGAACATGTTTTTCTTGTAGGCTTCCACACCCGGCTGGTTAAACGGATTCACACCGAGCACATTTCCGCTGATGCCGCAGCCTATTTCGAAGAAGTAGAGAAGCTGGCCGATATAGTATTCGTTCAGTTCCGGCAGTGCAATGCGTATGTTTGGTACGCCGCCATCGACATGGGCAAGGCGTGTTCCGAGCTCAGCCATCTTGTTGACCTCGTCCACCCGCTTGCCGGCGAGGAAGTTCAGCCCGTCGAGATTTTCCTCGTCTTCGGGGAAGAGCAAGGTGTGCTTGGGCTGTTCGATGCTGATAACCGTCTCGAAGATGGAGCGCTCGCCCTCCTGGATCCACTGTCCCATGGAGTGAAGGTCGGTCGTAAAGTCGCACGATGCGGGGAAGATGCCCTTGTTCTCCTTGCCTTCGCTCTCGCCGTAGAGTTGCTTCCACCATTCGGCTATGTAGTGGAGTTTGGGCTGGTAGTTGACCATTATCTCTATTTTCTTGCCACCTTCGTTGTAGAGTGCGTTGCGGATGGCGGCATACTGGGCGGCGATGTTCTCGCTGAAGGGAACTTCCGGCCGCGTGGCTTTCTCCATATCGGCGGCGCCTTCCACCAGTTTGCGGATGTCGAAGCCTGCACATGCAATGGGAAGGAGTCCCACCGGCGTGAGCACTGAGAAGCGTCCGCCCACATTGTCGGGGATGATGAACGATGTGTAGCCTTCTTTGTCGGCGCAGGTGCGGGCTGCTCCGCGCTTGGCATCGGTAATAGCGACAATCACCTTGCGGGCTTCCTCCTTGCCGCGTTGCTGCTCACACTGCTTCTTCAGCAGGCGGAAGGTCAGCGCTGTCTCGGTGGTTGTTCCCGATTTGGAAATGTTTATGACGCCGAAACGCTTGCCTTTGAGGTAGTCGGTGAGCTCTTTCAGGTAGTCTTCGCCGATGTTGTTGCCGGCGAACAGTATGGTGGGGTTGTCCTTTTCGGCAACAAGCCAGGCGAAGGAGTTGCCCAGTGCCTCGATGATGGCCCTTGCTCCGAGGTAGCTTCCGCCTATACCTGCAACGACGATGGCGTCGCAATTGTCGCGAAGAGTCCTGGCGCAGGCTTCAATCTGGCCGAGAAATTCGGGCGTGATGCTGCTTGGCAGGTGCAGCCATCCGAGGAAGTCGTTACCCGGGCAGGTGCTTTCTTCCAGTGCTTTTTGGGCGTTTCTCACTTTGGGTTCATAGTTGCGGTAGGCGGCTTCGCCTACAAACGGGATGGCCTTGCTGAGGTCTAAACTGATGTTTTTCATTTTATGGTAGTTTTTTGAGGGTTTTATCGGAAACTGTCGGTGAGCAGTTTTATCTCTATCTGGGGGGATATGTGCTCATAGAGGATGTTATAGACGGCGTCGAGTATGGGCATGTTGATGTGCAGGTGTCGGTTTATTTCCTTCATGCACTTGGCACCGAAGTATCCTTCGGCAATCATTTCCATCTCAATCTGTGCCGACTTGACGCTGTAGCCCTTTCCAATCATGGTGCCGAAGGTGCGGTTGCGCGAGAAGTTGGAGTAGCCGGTGACGAGCAGGTCACCCAGATACACGCTGTCGTAGATGTTCCTTTCGATGGGATGTATGGTCTGCAGGAACCTGTTCATTTCCTGAACGGCGTTCGACATGAGTACGGCCTGGAAGTTATCGCCGTACTTCAGTCCGCTGCAGATGCCCGATGCGATGGCGTAAATGTTCTTCAAGACCGACGAGTACTCAATACCTATGACATCGCTCGACACTTTTGTCTTGATGAAACTGCTTGCTAGCACTTTGGTGAAGGCCTGTGCCTTCTGCGTGTTGGCGCATCCGATGGTGAGGTAGGAGAGTCGTTGCATGGCCACTTCCTCCGCATGGGAAGGTCCGCCGATGCAGGCAAGGTTGTCGTAGGGTATGTCGTAGACTTCGTGAAAGTACTCGGAGCACGACAGGTTCTCGTCGGGGACAATTCCCTTGATGGCTGTGACGACAAATTTGTCGCGCAGCCGTGTCTTTATTTTCTTGAGGTGGCTTTTCAGGTAGGGTGAAGGCGTGACGAAGACGAGGGTGTCGTAGGCTTCGATCATGCGGTTGATGTCGCTCGAGAAGTATATTTCGTCGATGTTGAAATGTGCGCTTCTCAGGTAGGCCGGGTTGTGCCCGAGTCGCTTGAAGTCTTCAATCCGGTCGTCGCGGCGCATGTACCAGCCGATGTGGTGGGTATGCTCGACCACGATCTTGGCTATGGCCGTTGCCCAGCTGCCGCCGCCTATGATGGCAATTTTTCCACAGTCGTACATAGTCAGTTGGCTTTATCGATCCATTCCTGCACTTGTTCCAGCGATGGGCGTTCGTAGTTGAGCTTGTATTTCTTGTTTATCTCGCCCAGTTTCTGCTGGAGTCCTTGTGCTTTTTCTTCCTTGATGTCGCTGATGAGGTTGAATCCTGCCTTGCGGAGGACATACACCCAAGGTTCAGGCACGCCCATTTCTTCCCATTCCTTGACCGAAGACTGCGGTATTTTCTTTTCCGGTTTCATTTGCGGGAAGAAGAGGACTTCCTGTATGAAGGTCTTGCCTGTCATGAGCATGACGAGCCGGTCTATTCCGATACCTATCCCGCTGGTGGGCGGCATGCCGTATTGGAGGGCGCGAAGGAAGTCCTGGTCAATTATCATTGCCTCGTCGTCGCCCTTGTCGGCCAGTCGCATCTGCTCCTTGAAGCGTTCTTCCTGGTCTATCGGGTCGTTCAGTTCGGAGTAGGCGTTGGCCAGTTCCTTGCCGTTGACCATGAGTTCGAAGCGTTCGGTAAGGCCCGGTTTGGAGCGGTGCATCTTGGTGAGGGGCGACATTTCGACGGGATAGTCGGTGATGAAGGTGGGTTGTATGAACTTGCCCTCGCAGGTTTCGCCGAATATTTCGTCTATAAGTTTGCCCTTGCCCATGGTCTCGTCCACTTCGATGCCGAGGCTCTTGGCTATTGTGCGGATTTCTTCCTCGGTCTTGCCGTTGAGGTCGTGTCCGGTCTGTTCCTTGATGGCGTCGAGGATGGGGAGCCTGCGGTAGGGGGCCTTGAACGATACCAGTTGTCCGTCAATCTCCCGTTCGGGCTTTCCGTTGACGGCGATGCAGATGCGCTCCAGCAGTTGTTCGGTGAAGGTCATCATCCAGTTGTAGTCCTTGTACTGGACATAGAGTTCCATGCAGGTGAATTCGGGGTTGTGGTTGCGGTCCATGCCCTCGTTGCGGAAGTTCTTGCCTATTTCATACACGCCCTCGAACCCGCCCACGATGAGGCGCTTCAGGTAAAGTTCGGTGGCTATTCGCATGTACATGTCCTGGTTCAATGCGTTGAAATGGGTGGTGAACGGTCGTGCCGATGCGCCTCCGGCAATCATCTGGAGGGTGGGAGTCTCCACCTCGGTGTAGCCTGCCTCGTCGAGCACTTGGCGCATGGTGCGGAGCACGGTGGCCCTTTGCAGGAATGTTTCCTTCACTCCTTCGTTCACCACGAGGTCCACATACCGCTGACGATAGCGCAACTCAGGGTCGTCGAACTTGTCGTAGGCCACACCGTCCTTGTACTTCACTATCGGCAGCGGCTTGATGCTCTTCGACAGCAGGGTGAGTTCCTGTGCATGGACGGATATCTCTCCGGTCTGTGTGCGGAATACCTGTCCCTTCACGCCCACGAAGTCGCCGATGTCGAGCAGTCGCTTGAACACGGTATTGTACAGCGTCTTGTCTTCGCCCGGGCAGAGGTCGTCGCGGGAAACATATACCTGTATGCGGCCTTTGCTGTCCTGTATCTCGGCAAACGAGGCTTTTCCCATGACGCGGCGGCTCATCATGCGGCCGGCGATACTCACTTCCTGCTGGTCGAGCGCGTCGAAGCGGTCTTTTATTTCGGTTGAATATGCTGTTACCTTGTATTCAGCGGCGGGATAAGGGTCAATGCCCAGTTGTCGGAGTTCGTCCAGACTTTGGCGGCGGACAATCTCCTGTTCGCTCAGTTCGAGTATGTTCATATCTGTGTTCTTTTGTTCATGTATCTTTGCAAAGGTATAAATAAATATTTATTTGTTCCGTAACTTTTCCCCGTTTTCTTCCGTGACCGACACACAATCTGTGTGTCAACCAGCACGGAAGGATGCTTTCCGGCGTTGATTTTTGTCAAGAATTTTTACGATTTTGGTGATTCCTTTAACATTTCTGCCGTGTTAAAAAACATGCGGTGGGTTCCGGTGCCACCCAAGCGGAGAAATGCCCGTATTCAAAACTACTGCTGACAGCCAGTAAGTTACGGGCTCTTTTCCGGCATTTTCCCGGCACTCGTTTTTCAACTGCCTAAGATTCGGGATGCAACTGCTTAGGTTTTATCCTGCAACAGAGTGGCAGTCGGAGGGTGAAAAACAGGCAGTTGAAGGGCGTTTGGGGCTTAAAAAATGTGAAAAACGTTAATTTCCACCTGTAAAAAAGTAAAAACCGAGGCGAAAGCGGCCTCGGTTTTTGTCAAGAAATCTTACTAATTTGGCGATGGCTGTCAGCCCTCTCCTTTCAGATAGTCTTCAGCTTGAAGGCCTTTTCCAGTTCTGCCAGTACCGGATTTTCAGCTTTCATCTGCTCGAAAATCTGGTCGCTGCTGAGTATTTGCTTGAGTTCCTCGGGGCGTGCCAGCCGGTACTGGAAGACAATCTCGCCGTTGTCAAGCGTCTTCACGAGGGTGGCACGGATGCGGGACTCAATTTTTTTCACCTCGTCGAGGAGGATGCTGTTGTCCACCACAAGTTCAACCGTCGGAAATTCGGTGATGACGGGGTGGATGTTCTTGAGCCTGATGGCCATGGCACGCATCTTTTCGGGCATGCGGTTGCACATGCTGCGCCATTCAAACTCCAGTTGCTCTTGTGTGAAGAGGCTTTTCCCGTCGGACATTTCCGTTTCTTCGGCCACCACGGCCGGTTCCTGTTTTGCCTGCAGCGCCCCGAAGGTCATGCCCAGGCTGGCCAGGCTGACGGTGGCAGGCGGGGTGTTGGCGGCTGCCGGTTGAGGGGTGATGGGGGAGGGATGGGGTGCTTCTTGTTTCTTGGAAACAACATGTTGAGGTGCAACTGAGGCTGCTGCACTGTCTGGCTGCACCGTCTGGGCCACCTGCGGAGCCTTTCGCGACGATGCGCGCAATATTTTTCGGAACAGGGATTTTAATCTTTTGGGGCTGCGCCCCGCGCTTTCCTCGTCGTCGGGTTGCGTGGCCTGGGCTACCTGTATGAGGGTAAGCTCCACCAGCAAGCGCTTGTTCGAGCTTTGGCGGTAGTTCAGGTCGCAGCGGTTGAGCAGCCTTATGGCCTTGTAGAGGAAGGGCGTCGGGCAGCGCAGAGCCTGGTCCTGGTATTTCTGTGCCTGCTCGGTGCCGACCTCAAGGAGCGGCAGCGTCTGCGGGTCTTTGGCCATGAGGACATTGCGTATGTGGGAGGCCAGCCCGTTGATGAGTTGCCCCGGGTCGAATCCCTGGGCGATGATGCCGTTGAGCAGCACCATGATTTCCGGCACATTGTTGTCCACGGCAAGGTTAACAATGCGGAAGTAGTTCTCGGCGTCGAGCTCGTTGAGGTCTTCCAGGGTCTTTTCGTAGGTGACATTGCCCTGACTGTAGCTCACCACCTGGTCGAAGATGGAGAGTGCGTCGCGCATGCCACCGTCGGCTTTCTGTGCTATGAATGCCAGCGCTTTGTCCTCGTAGGCAATGTTCTCCCGCTCGGCCACGCTCTTCAGGTGGTTCACGATGTCGGCCACTCCCATGCGCTCGAAGTCGTAGATCTGGCAACGCGAGAGTATGGTGGGCAGTATCTTGTGCTTCTCTGTGGTGGCAAGGATGAATATTACATAGGAAGGCGGCTCCTCAAGGGTCTTCAGGAAGGCGTTGAAGGCCTGCTGCGAAAGCATGTGCACCTCGTCGATGATGAACACCTTGTACTTGCCCAGCTGCGGAGGAATGGCCGTCTGTTCGGTCAGTTTGCGCATGTACTCCACCGAGTTGTTGCTGGCGGCGTCCAGCTCGAAGATATTGAGCGAGCGTTGCTGGTTGAATGCCTGGCAGCTTTCGCACTCGTTGCACGCCTCGCCGTCGGCAGTGGGATGCTCACAGTTGATGGCTTTGGCAAAGATACGGGCACAGGTGGTCTTGCCTACTCCCCGCGGGCCGCAGAAGAGATAGGCATGTGCCAGCTTGCCGGTCTTCACCGCATTCTTCAGCGTGGTGGTCAGCGCCGACTGTCCGACCACGCTGTCGAAGGTGGTGGGGCGGTACTTGCGCGCCGATACGATAAAATCTTGCATAGGTATGGCTGTGTTTGTAGTTGGTTTGCTGTTCAGACGGCAAATTTAAGTAAAATGGTTGGGACGGCAAAGCCCGCTCCTGATTTTTTTGCCGGAGCCGACCCATGGAAGTCATACCCATCCGGAGCAGTCTCCCCTGTGCAAATTTCCGGTCGAAATACTAAATAAATTTAATTGTGGCGTGCTTCTGCCGGGTTATTGTCGGTTTTTTCTTATCTTCGCAGTCCCAACTCCTGAAAGAGATGAAAATCCAGACCAAGACCATCATTCAGTTCATCAGCCACTACAAATACCTCATCGTTGTAGCGATAGGGCTGCTGCTTGTCGGTGTCGTTGACGAGTACAGCGTGGTCCGTATGCTGAAATACAACGGACAAATCAACCAGTTGGAAGGGGAGATAGAGAAGTACAACAAGCTGGACAAGGCAGCCTCCGACCAACTGCAGGAACTCCGCCGGAACCCGAAGGCCATTGAGAAGATTGCCCGTGAGCGCTACTTCATGAAGGCCGACGACGAAGACATCTATGTAATAACCAGCGATAAGGACCTAGAAAGCCAATCCAATGCGAAAACTGAATAGAACACAATCCGTGATATACCTTCTGGGCGGTCTCCTCATGGTAGTCGGCGCCGGCTGTTTCACCTTCCTTTTTCATCAACCATTCATGTGCTGGGTATACCTCCTGGGCGCACTGATGTTCACCATCGTACAGTCCATGCAGCTCTATGAGGGGAAGGACATCACCATCCGCCGCCTGAAGCACATACAGGGACTTGGCAACCTCTGCTTCGTACTGGCCGGACTGCTCATGATAGACCATGTGTCCCACTTCCTGCTGCCCCTCTTCCGCAACGCAGAAGGCACCGGACTCTACAACTATCAGACCTATATCGTCAACAAGTGGGTCGTACTCCTGCTCATAGGTGCCCTGCTACAGATGTACACCATGCACCGGCTGGACTACGAACTCAGGAAAGGCACTGACAAATCAAAAAATACTTAAAAAAGAATACTTACTCTTAAATAGCCTTAACACATGGCAGTGCTTTAGGAATATGTATTTACCTTTGCTCTGCAAAAACAGAAAACGCATGAAAAGAATCCTCTACCTCTTCATAACATCCCTTGTCTTGGCCTCCTGCGGAGAGAAATTCTCCATCGAAGGCACCTCCAATGTGTCGCTGCTCGACGGCCGCATGCTCTACCTTGAAGTGCTGGACGGCACCGAACTCAAGCGCATCGACTCGTGCGAAGTGGTTCACGGGAAGTTCCAGTTCGGCGGAAACTTCGACACCATCCGCCTGGCCAACATCGCAATGGACGACGAAAGCGTCATGCCTCTCATCCTTGAAAGTGGCAAGATAACCGTAAAACTCGACAATACCGGCCAGAGCGTCAGCGGCTCGGAACTGAATGAACAGCTCACACAGTTCCTTACACGCTACAACCAGTTGAAAAACCAGCAGATGGAACTGCTTCACAAGCATGACAGAGCCATCATGGACGGGCTCGACATGGACCAGGTGGTGAAGGAACTCAACGAAGAAGCAGTCAAACTGGACGATGAAGAGGACAAGTTTCTCCTCAGTTTCGTCACCCAGAACTTTGATAACATACTGGGACCGGCCGTTTTCTTCATGCTCACCGCCACTTACCAGTACCCCATGCTCACCCCATGGATTGAGGATGTGATGAGCAAAGCCACGCCGAAATTCAAGAACGACCCCTATGTCAAGGACTTCTACAGTAAGGCAAAGGAAAACGAAGAAATCATGAACGGCCTGAAGGATGTCAACACCGAGGCCATTCAGCCGGTGCAGGTGCCCGACGACACACCTCCGCATACCCTCCCCACTATGACCACGCCCAACGAAATGGCATCACCGGCAAAGGCAAAGTAGCTGGAAACAATCCGACCAACATAACCCGAAACCCCACATGAAACCAAGCGACAGCATTGTCATCATCCCCACTTACAACGAGAAAGAGAACATAGAAAAAATCATCCGTGCCATCTTCTCGCTTGAAAAGAGTTTCCACATCCTGGTCGTCGACGACGGGAGTCCCGATGGAACGGCCGATATTGTACACCGTTTGATGGACGGAGAGTTTGCCGGACAGCTGTTCATCATGGAGCGTTCGGGCAAACTGGGGCTGGGAACGGCCTACATAGCAGGCTTCCGCTGGGCACTGGAGCATGACTACGGGTATGTGTTCGAGATGGATGCCGACTTCAGCCACGACCCGAACGACCTGCCACGCCTCTACGCTGCCTGTGCCGATGAAGGCTACGATGTGGCTATCGGCTCGAGATATGTGAGCGGAGTGAATGTGGTTAACTGGCCGATTGGACGCGTGCTGATGAGCTATTTCGCCTCGAAGTATGTACGGTTCATAACCGGATTCAGCGTGCATGACACCACAGCGGGGTTCAAATGCTACAAACGCCGGGTGCTGGAGACCATCGAACTCGACAAGATACAGTTCAAGGGCTATGCCTTCCAGATTGAAATGAAGTACACCGCCCATAAAATCGGCTTCAAGATCAAGGAGGTTCCCGTGGTGTTTGTCAACCGGCGGGAAGGCACCAGCAAGATGAGCGGCGGCATTTTCGGCGAGGCTTTCTTCGGCGTTATGCGGCTGAGATGGGACGGTTGGTTCCGAAAGTATCCGCCAATGCCACAGGCATAGGAAACAGGCACCCACCTGCAATCACCATACGAGCCTGTTCCGACAGTGGGACAGGCTTCTTTCTTTATAACAAAGGTCCCTCTGCTGCGACAGCAAAGCCACGGGGCCGACTGACGAACCTATGGGAATTGACGACTTGAAGCAACTCTATGCTGCTTCGCTACAGGCAAAGACACTCCACAAGTTACTGGAAAATAAGCGTGAGCGAGACATTTTCCTGCAGGGACTATTGGCATCTGCCACGCCATTGCTCTTCTCTTCAGTGGCAGAAAACCTCCATAACCATTTGCTTTTTTTGCTGGACGATGCCGAGCAAGCGTCCTATTTCTACCACGACTTGATGCAACTTCTGGGGCAGGAGCGTGTTTTTTTCTTTCCCGGCAGCTACCGTCGCGCCCCGAAGTACGGTCAGCGCGATGTTGCCAACGAGGTGTTGCGCACCGAGTTGCTGGCACATCTGTCTGCTCGTCCGGACCAACCCGTGGTCATTGTCTCGTATCCAGAGGCCGTGGCTGAGTTGGTATTGCCCACCGCAGCGGTAAAAGAGCAGACCTTTGCACTCACCGTCGGGCAGGAGATTGGGCAGAAAGAGGTGGAAGAATGCCTGCAGGACTTCGGATTTACGCTGGTCGACTATGTCTACGAACCAGGACAGTATGCCATCCGAGGAAGCCTGATCGATGTGTTTTCCTATGCCTCGGAGTGGCCGTTCCGCATCGATTTCTTCGACCGTGAGATAGATACCATCCGCACTTTTGAACTGCAAAGCCAGTTGTCGAGGGAGAAAAAGGACGCTGTCGAGATTGTTTCAGCTCTCAGCCTGCAGGGCGGGAAAAAGATTTCTTTCTTCCGTTTCCTTCCGGAGAACACCATTCTTGTATACAAGGATGCCGACTATCTCCGCGCGGTAGTGGCCCGGACCTACACTGACGGCTTCCTGCCGCAGGTGGTGCAGGAACTGGTTGGCCAGCAGGGAGAGGAGCATCGTTCGGAGATAGCCTGGCAGTTCGACCGCAAGGAGCAGCTGCTCAGTGTGGAGGACTATGATGCCGACACTGCCTCTTTCCGGAAAGTCCACATTGGGAACCGGTTGCCGTCGGATCATTCGGCCGCCATGTCGTTCAGCATTTCCGCGCAGCCGCTCTTTCACAAGAACTTCACGCTGCTCAGTCAGACCCTTTCCGACTATCTGCTGAAAGGCTACCGGCTCTATATCCTGGCCGAGAATCCCAAGCAGCACCAGCGTCTCCGCGACATTTTCGAGGAGCAGCAACTCTCCGTGCGGGTCGTTCCCGAGCAGGAAATAACCTTCACCGCCGTGGAGAAGACCCTCCACGAGGGATTCGTCGACCACACGCTGAAGTGCTGTTTCTTTACCGACCATCAGATATTCGACCGCTTCCACAAGTACAACCTGCGCTCCGATGTGGCCCGTGCGGGCAAGATGGCGCTCTCGATGAAGGAGTTGCACGAGTTGGAAGTGGGCGACTACCTGGTTCATATAGACTTCGGCGTGGGCAAGTTTGGCGGACTGGTCAGGGTGCCGACAAGGAATTCCTACCAGGAAGTAATCCGCATTATCTACCAGCGCGGTGATATTGTCGATGTGTCCATTCATTCGCTCTACAAAATCAGCAAGTACCGCAATGGCGATACCGGTGAGCCGCCCCGCCTGTCAACTCTGGGCACCGGTGCATGGGACCGTCTCAAGGAGCGCACCAAGAAGCGCATTAAGGACATCGCCCGCGATTTGATACGGTTGTATGCCCGCCAACGCCGTGAAAAAGGTTTTGCTTTTTCGCCCGACACCTATATGCAGCACGAACTGGAGGCCTCATTCATGTATGAGGACACGCCCGACCAGTTGACTGCCACACGCGATGTGAAGGCCGACATGGAGAGCACCCGGCCGATGGACAGGCTGGTCTGCGGCGATGTGGGCTTTGGAAAGACCGAAGTGGCGGTGCGTGCCGCCTTCAAGGCTGCCTGCGATTCGAAGCAAGTGGCCGTCCTGGTGCCCACCACTGTGCTGGCGTTCCAGCACTACCAGACCTTCCGTGAGCGATTGAAGGACTTCCCCGTACGGGTCGACTATCTAAGTCGCGCCCGCAGTGCAAAGGACACGAAGGCCCTGCTTGCCGACCTTCAGACCGGAAGAATCGACATTCTCGTGGGTACGCACAAACTGATTGGCAAGCAGGTGAAGTGGAAGAACCTCGGCCTGCTCATTGTGGACGAGGAACAGAAGTTCGGCGTGGCGGTGAAGGAGAAACTCCGCATGATGAAGGCCAATGTGGACACGCTCACCATGACGGCTACACCCATACCGCGTACATTGCAGTTTTCGCTCATGGGTGCCCGCGACATGAGTGTCATCCGCACGGCACCCGCCAACCGATACCCCATCTACACCGAACTGTCCACGCTGAACAGCGGCATCGTCATCGACGCCATCAACTTCGAGATGAGCCGCAACGGACAAGTGTTCTTCGTCAATTCGCGCATCAACAACCTCTATGAGATGGCACACATGGTGCAGAAACACATCCCGGACTGCCGCATTGCCGTCGGACACGGACAGATGCCGCCCGACGAACTGGAGAGAATCGTCCTGGGATTCATCAATTACGACTACGATGTATTGCTCTCCACCACCATTGTCGAAAACGGAATAGACATTCCCAATGCCAATACCATCATCATCAACGACGCCCACAAGTTCGGCCTGAGCGACCTTCACCAGATGCGCGGCCGTGTGGGGCGCTCCAACCGCAAGGCTTTCTGCTACCTGCTGGCACCGCCCAAGAGCGTGCTAACCCCTGAGGCACGCCGCCGGCTGGAGGCCTTGGAGAACTTTTCCGAACTGGGCAGCGGTTTCAGCCTGGCCATGCAGGACCTCGACATCCGCGGTGCCGGCAACCTGCTGGGGGCAGAACAGAGCGGATTCATGGAGGACATGGGTTACGAGATGTACGAGAAAATCCTGAAGCAGGCCATGACCGAACTGCACAACGAGGAGCATATCGTTACGGCGGAGACGGCATCGGCCGGCAAAGGGAGCACCTCCGGCCAAATGTTTGTCGATGACTGCACCGTGGAAAGCGACTTGGAAATGTATTTCCCCGACACCTATGTGCCCACATCCAGCGAGCGCATGCTGCTCTACCGCGAACTGGAGACCATCCAGACGGCTGCCGACCTGGAACAGTACCGCCGGCGCCTGATGGACCGCTTCGGCCAATTGCCGCCACAGGCGGAGGAACTGTTGCAGGTGGTTGTGCTGCGTCGCGTCGGCAAGCGGCTGGGATGCGAGAAGATAACGCTGCGACAAGGGCGCATGACCCTGCAACTCGTGAGCAACGAGAAGAGCCCGTACTATCAGAGCGACACCTTCGGACGGCTGCTGAACTATGCTGCCGCAAACTACCGCCGCTGCCAGATAAAGGAGGTGAAGGGCCGCCGCGTGATGCACATTGAGCAGGTGCTCACCACCGAACAGGCCGTGGCCGCCTTGCGGAAGATTGAAGATCGATAAAAAATCTTTACATTTTCCGAAAGTGTGCAATGCCTTTTCCAGCTCAGGAAAGGGAACAAAAAAGGGTAAACGACTCCAATCGCTTACCCTTTTTCGTATCCGTATGTTTCGTTTAGGCCTTACTTGTAAGGCTGTTTTGCCGTTTTCACCATCTGTTTTCCGTCCGGTCGTGCGGCGGATGAGCCCCGGTTACATTCCGTTTGAGCCCCAAACGGAAAACAACAGAAACATGATTTTCTTTTGATTCTCTTTAATCCGTTGTCTGTCAGCAGGTTGCGGAATTGTCGAAAATTGGCGTTTTTTTCAGGCAAATGGTGTCGTGCTGGCAAAAACCGGCGGAAATCGATGGGAAAAATCGCAGTGTGCAGTAAATTATTTTGACAAATGGTTAATCAAAACTGTAGTTCACCAAGTCGCCGTCCAGATACTGGTCGTAGGCCGACATGTCAATGAGTCCGTGTCCGCTCAGGTTGAACAGGATGACTTTTTCCTCGCCGGTCTCCTTGCATTTCTGTGCCTCCCGGATGGTAGCCGCAATGGCGTGCGACGATTCTGGTGCGGGAATGATGCCTTCGGTGCGTGCGAAGAGCATGGCGGCTTCGAAAGTTTCCAGTTGCGGGATGTCCACGCCCTGCATCAGACCGTCCTTGAGGAGTTGCGAGACAATCATGCCTGCCCCGTGGTAGCGCAGTCCGCCGGCATGGATATTGGCAGGCTTGAACTTGTGTCCCAGCGTGTACATGGGCAGCAGGGGAGTGTAGCCCGCCTCGTCGCCGAAGTCGTATTCGAAGTGTCCCTTGGTCAGTTTCGGGCAAGCATCCGGCTCGGCAGCGTAGAACTTAGTCTGCTTGCCGTCCAGAATGTTGTGGCGCATGAAGGGGAATGCCAGTCCGCCGAAGTTGCTGCCTCCGCCGAAACAGGCAATCACCACATCGGGATACTCGCCAGCCATAGCCATCTGCTTCTCTGCCTCCAGGCCGATGATGGTCTGGTGGAGCGACACATGATTCAGCACGGAGCCGAGCGTGTATTTACAGTGCGGCGTGGTGGTGGCCAGTTCAAGCGCCTCGCTAATGGCAGTGCCGAGCGAACCCGGATGGGTGGGGTCGATGGTGATGATGTCCTTGCCGGCACGGGTGGACATGGAGGGCGAACCTGTCACGGCAGCGCCGAATGTGCGCATGATGCTCGAGCGGTAGGGCTTCTGCTGCATGGAAATCTTCACCTGATAGACGGCAGCATTCAGGCCGAACACGCTGGCGGCATAGCTCAGCGCCGCACCCCACTGGCCTGCACCTGTCTCGGTGGTGACATTCTCGGTGCCCTCAGCCTTGGCGTAATAGCATTGTGCCAGCGCTGAGTTAATCTTGTGGGAGCCCAGCGGATTGACACTCTCGTTCTTGAAGTAGATGTGCGCCGGTGTCTGGAGGGCTTCCTCCAGGGCATAGGCGCGTACCAGCGGTGTGGAGCGATAGAAGGTGTACTTGTTCAAAACCTCCTCGGGAATGGGTATCCAGGCATCTGTCGTGTTCAATTCCTGGCGGCAACATTCCAGTGGAAAGATGTGGGCCAGGTCTTCAACGCCGACGGGCTGGTGGTTCTGAGGATTCAACGGGGGCAATGGCTTGTTAGGCATATCGGCCTGAATGTTGTACCATTGCGTGGGCAATTCATGCTCCTGAAGGATAAATTTTTTCTGTTTCATACGCTTGATAGTTTGTACTGGTATTACTGCAGGCAAATTTACGCATTTCTATACAAACCAAACAAACTTTTTGAATAAAAAGAACGAAAAAACGAATATTTTGGGCTTAAATTTTAGAATAATAGCATAATTATGCAATTTTATATATGCGCTGGCCGAAAAAGGCATTCGTTGCTGCTTTGCCTGTGTGGAGGATTTTTCCTATTTTTGCCGCACTTATGCTTTTCATAGTCGTCATCCTGACCTATTTCGGGCTTCTCATGCTGTTCAGCCGGCTGACATCCCGCCGCGCAAACAACGAGTCGTTCTTCCGCGGTGACCGCCGTTCGAGGTGGTACATGGTAGCATTCGGCATGGTGGGAGCCTCTATCTCGGGCGTAACCTATGTCAGTGTGCCCGGAATGGTGCTCTTTTCCGATATGACCTACCTGCAGATGTGTCTCGGATTCATTGTGGGCTACATCCTGGTGGCATTTGTCCTGCTGCCCGTCTATTACCGGTTGAACCTCACCACCATCTATTCCTATCTGCTGCCGCGCTTCGGAAGGCGTTCGTACAAGACGGGCTCGCTCTTCTTCATCCTCTCAAAGTTGGTGGGAGCGTCCATCCGTTTCTACATAGCAGCCTTCCTGCTGCATCGCTATATAGCAGGAGCAGTGGACCTGCCGTTCTGGATTACGGTGCTGACAATGGTGGGGCTGATTTGGCTCTACACCCGTCGCGGCGGCATCCGAACGCTGGTGAGCACCGATGTGGTGCAGACCGTGGTGATGTTTTCCTCGCTGCTGCTCATCATCTATGTGGTGATGCAACAACTGGGGCTGGACTTCACAGGTGCGGTAAAGGCCATCGCCGGCGACAGCCACAGCCGCATATTTGTGTTCGATGACTGGTTCTCAAGGCAGAATTTCTGGAAACAGTTCCTCAGCGGAGTCTTCGTGGTGATTGTCATGACGGGTCTGGACCAGGACATGATGCAGAAAAACCTGACCTGCAAGACCCTTACGGATGCGCAGAAGGATATGTGTACCTATGGCGTGGCGTTCGTTCCCGCCAACCTGCTGTTCCTTTCGCTGGGCGTCCTGCTGGTGCTGCTGACGCAAAAACTGGGTGGACAGTTGCCGGCTGTTGCCGATGAACTCTTGCCAATGTATGCAGCCAGTGGACAACTGGGGCAGGGTGCCATGCTGCTTTTCCTGCTGGGAATACTCTCGTCGGCCTTTTCCAGTGCCGATTCGGCCATGACGGCATTGACCACCACCGCCTGCGTGGACATCTTCGAATGTCCTGCCGATGAGCGGCTGCGCCACCGCGTGCATATAGGCATGGCCGTGCTGTTTGCCCTGTTCATGCTGATTTTTCATGCCTATGGCTCCGCCAGCGTGATTGATGCCATCTATACCATCTGCGGCTACACCTACGGACCGCTGCTGGGACTGTTTGCCTATGGGCTGTTCACACGGTGGTGCGTCTGCGACCGTGCCGTACCCTATGTCTGCCTTCTGTCGCCCTTGTCGGCATGGGGTGTCAGTTGGGTGGCTTTACACTGCTGGGGCTACCGCTTCGGCTACGAACTGCTGTTGCTGAACGGCATACTTACTTTTGCAGGGCTGTGGATTTCCAGCGCGTTTGCCCGGAAGGTTAGGGAAGAATAGACCGCACACAGGGAGCAGAGAAACGAAAAGAGCCCCTTTCCGCTTGACGGAAGAGGCTCTTTTTCATTTGTATGATATGGTAAGTCCTACCTGAGATTATGCTCGGTGAGGTATCTCTCTGCCTCGAGGGCCGCCTTGCAGCCGCTTCCGGCAGCCACGATGGCCTGCCGATAGTGCGGGTCGGCGCAGTCGCCGGCGGCAAACACTCCTTCGATGTTGGTCTTCGGGGTTCCGTCTACGGTGCGGAGATAGCCCACTTCGTCCATGTCGAGTTGCCCACGGAAGAGGTCGGTGTTGGGCTTGTGCCCAATGGCAAGGAAGAAACCGTCGATGGGGAGGTCGTACCGTTCCTCTTCGGGGGTGTCCTTTTTCCTTACCAGATGGGCGCCTTCCACGCCGTTCTCGCCATAGAGGCCGAGGGTGTTGTGCTCGAAGAGTATCTCAATCTTCTCGTTTTGGTCCACTCTTTGCTTCATGACATCGCTTGCGCGGAGGTAGTCTTTGCGCACTATCATGTAGACTTTCCGGCAGAGCGATGCCAGGTAGAGTGCTTCTTCGCAGGCAGTGTCGCCTCCCCCCACCACGGCAACCGTCTTGTTGCGGTAGAAGAAGCCGTCGCAGGTGGCACAGGCACTGACTCCCTGCCCGTTGTATTTCTCTTCGTCGGCAAGCCCAAGGTACTTGGCCGAGGCTCCCGTGGCAATTATTACGGTGTCGGCGGTGATTTCCTCGCCGTCGTCGGCCTTGAAACGGAAGGGACGCTCGGACAGGTTGGCCTCCAGGACGGTGCCCATGCGTATGTCGGCACCGAAACGCTGAGCCTGCTCGTAGAGTTCCATCATCATCTGGTTGCCGTCAACCCCCTGTGGATAACCAGGAAAGTTCTCGACAATGGTGGTCTGTGTGAGCTGGCCGCCCATCTGCATTCCGCAGTATTCTATGGGCTGGAGGTTGGCTCTTCCGGCATAGATGGCGGCAGTGTAGCCTGCCGGGCCGCTGCCGATGATGAGACATTTTGTGTGCGTCATGGCCATCTTATTCGTGAAGGAGTTTCTCTATCTGGGCCTTGACTTCCTCGAAGGGTGCAGTCGGTTCGAAGCGGGCGACGACGCGGCCCTGCTTGTTGATGAGGAATTTGGTGAAGTTCCATTTGATGTCAGGCTTCTGCTGGTAGTCGGGATCTTCCTTGGAGAGCATGTCGTCGAGGATGTGTGCAATAGGGTGTTCCATGTTCCAGCCGGCAAAGCCCTTCTCTTCCTTGAGATAGGCGAACAGCGGATCGGCATCGGGATCGTTCACCTTGATTTTCTTGAAACGCGGGAACTCCGTTCCGTAGTTGAGCTTGCAGAACTCGTGTATGCTCTCGTCGGTGCCGGGAGCCTGCTGCCCAAATTGGTTGCAGGGGAAGTCGAGAATGCAGAATCCTTGCTGACGGTAAGCTGCGTAGAGTTTTTCGAGTTCTTCATACTGTGGGGTGAATCCGCAACGGGTGGCCGTGTTCACAATGAGCAGCACTTCGTTGGAATACTCGCGCAGCGATACATCTTTGCCTTTGCGGTCCTTGACGGTGAAATCGTAAATGGTTTTCATCTGTTGAATGGGTTTTATGGGTTTTATGTTGTTTGGTTTCATTTTGCTTCTATTTGCAAATATAAGTTTTTTTCGGCATAAGTTGTGCTTTCGTCCTACTTTTTTAGTCTTTGTTGGGAAATACCCCGAAGTTGTAGGGGTATCCCTATGTGGTTTTATGGATTTTGGCTTGCAGTATAGAAGGAAAGATATTACATTTGCGGTAGAGTTTCGGGAAAGAACCTGTAAATGTCAAACACTTAAAAATAAACTAAGAAATGAAAAAGTTTTACTCTACAATCAGTATGCTCCTGTTGGGCTTGATGGCCTTCACCATGAGCAGTTGCGACGACGACACCGATATCGCCCTTTCGCTGGAGGGCACTTGGCGTGGCAACATGTATGTGCAGCACGAGTATAGTGGTAACTACTACGAATCCATCTACTCCGTAATTGATTTTGCCGGCGATCCCTATCACTGGACTTCCGGCTCCGGCTACTGGATTGACTACTACTCTTCATCGCCATGGGGACGCGACTATGTAGCCAACCATATTGACTGGAAAGTGCGCAATCAGGTGATTTATATTTACTTCCGGGAAGAAGGTTCCTCGATAGAAATCTGGGACTACCGCCTGACCAACCACCATTTCACTGGCGTGATAAGAGACGGAAACAACCGTGTAGAGTTTGACCTGACACACACCTCTTCGCGTGACTGGGATGACTATTACTACTACGATTCCTACTATGCTCCTCAACGCAGCATCAGCAAGGATGGAGCCAATGCAGTACAGGACAGACCCGTAAGAAGTTTCCGCACCAAATAAATAAACAGAGAGCCGCCCATCGGACGGATGGGCGGCTCTCTCATGTATCGGGGGCATTCATTCCTGTGCGCCTGTACCTTATATAATATATAAAGGAAAGTCCCTTGCAGTGTAACAGGGGACTTTCTTGTGTGTCAGTTGTATCCGAACGATTTGGCAACATTCTCCGCCGATACGCTCTCTATGGCGTTTTCTATCTCGTCGGGGAGGTTGCAGAAGAAGTCAAGGCCGGTGAGTTTCTCCAGTTGGTCAATGTTGACAACATACTTCTTCAGTGCTGCATCGTCGCTGGACTTGTGTTCAATCCAGAAACCCAGGGCCTTGTAGCCGGAGGAATTCTTGCAAAGCACAGCCTTCCAGAAGTACTTGGGTATAGGGATACGGTTGTTCTTAGATGTGGAACCGAGGTAGCCCAGGACATATTCGTCCTTCTGATAGGAACCTCCGGTCACTACATAGAGCGTGTCGCGGAAGCGGTCGACATTCCATTTGCGGACAGCAGCCTCCATATTGGCCCATACCTTGGCGTTGAAACCGTTGACCTGCGGCAACATATTGCTCAGGCTGAAAGTCTGCACATTAGCCTGTTTTGAGGAAAGACGATCGGCAGAGGGAATCATGTGACCGTGATCGTAGCCCGAGTTCCAGAAAGGATCGTCCTCGTTGGTAAGCCTATAGGATGATGGTATGTCGGTATCTTCTGGGTATTGGTAGTATTCTCCTATGGAAGGGTCGTTGTACCAGCGGGCTACATTTGCCAGATTGTTGCTCTTGTACATCTTGTAGCAGACATAGCGTGGCAACTTGTATTGGTCGTCGTAGCCGATGCAGTAGTTTACACCGTCCTTATAGTGACTCACATCGGTAGCATCGGTAATCCTCTTGACTACGATGCGCTCGTTGGTTTTGTGGGGAAACTCCAGTCCCGCAAGTACAGGTTCGGCACTTGCGTTGTTGCGGTTGGTGTTGAGTGAAACTCCGCCAGCGACATCATCGTCGCTTCCGCCGCCGCAACTGAACAGTGTGGCTGTGCAGACGGAAAGTAGCAATAGTTTGAAAAGGTGCTTCATTGGGGTATAGGTTTGTAGTGTAAAGGAAGAAGTGCGTTCAAGCGCATATGCAACTACGCTTGAACGCACTTCTGTGTGGGTGTTATTGGATGAAGTATCTTATTTCTTAATCTTACCGTAGCGGTTCATGAAACGATCAACACGGCCGGCTGTGTCGACCAGCGTACTCTTACCTGTGTAGAACGGGTGAGAGGTGTTGGAGATTTCTACTTTTACCAATGGGTAAGTTTCACCTTCAAATTCCACGGTCTCGTTTGTTTTGCATGTGGACTTTGTAAGGAACATATCACCGTTGGACATGTCTTTGAACACGACGGGGCGATAGTTGTCTGGATGGATACCTTTTTTCATTTCTTTATTGATTAATAATGTTATTGATTTCCCAAATACTTGTGGGGTGCAAAGTTATGGAAAACTTCGCACCCCACCAAATTATTTAGAGATTTTTTAAGCTAACACTTAATTAGGATACCAAACAGTAATCTTGTCGATACGAAGCTGGGTACCGCCAGAAGCTGCAGTGTGCTCGTTCACGATAATCAGGTTGTTGCCATCAACTTCTCCGTACGCCGTATCATTTCCTAAATACTTGGTTGTCTGTCCATTGTTGGTAAACTGGGTACAGTGGAGAACAACTTTAGATACAGGTGTGTCGGTAGGTTGTATGGTCAGCGTATTCTTGGCATACATACGGAACTCATTGAAGTCACCGGTTGCCCAATACTTTGGAGTAGTGGTACCACCGCCTTGTGCAAAGATAAACTTCAGTTCATTTGGCATCTCAACAACGGGATTTGCGGCCTGGTGTGCCAATCCGTTCTGGTTGATGATTTGGCCGTCAACGATGTCGGCCTCATAATATGCCAGGGCATCCATTCCTTCAACGGTGAAGGTTACGGTCATAGCATCTTCATCAACGGTTCTGGTTACGGTGTACTGGTCTGGATTAACTGGGTCGTCACCACCAGGTTCGTCGCCGCCGCCACTTTGGTCGATGGATACAATGTAGTTGCCCTTGGCCATTTCAGGAGTAGCTTCTCCATTCTTTACATATTTCTGCAACTGACCGTAGATAACAACGGTGTAGCCAACCTGATAGTTAGGAGCTGCCTCAAACTGGGCGTTGTTCAGGTCGTTGCCGGCATAGATGTACAGTTCATTGTCGCGTGTGCCGGTGTCAGAAATGTAGTAGTTGCAGTTCTTGTAGTTGCTGTAGTATTGGAAGTTAGAAGAAATCTTACCCTTTACATAAACTTTACCTTCGGCGTAACCACCTTCATCACCTATGGCGTTGATGATTTCCAAAGCCTCTGCCACGGTGTAAGGATCGTCAGCCGACATACCATGACCGGTTGATGGCTCGTCACCGCCACTTTGACCTTCGGTGATGGAAACAATGTAGTTGCCACGAGCCAATTCAGGAGTAACAGTGCCATCCTTTACATACTTCTGGAGTTTACCGAAGATAACGACATCGCTACCTTGCTTATATGTACGCGTAGCAGTAAAATCGGTATTGTTCAGGTCTTTTCCGTTGTATACTTGGATGGTATTGCTGCTTGAGCCATCGTCAGAGATGTAGTAGTTGCACTGTCCGTACTGAGAATTGAAGTACCATGTTGAAGCATCGGCAGTCAGTTTACCCTTTACATATACTTCGGAAGCGGTAGTCGCGTTATCGTCCAAGCCGTTGATGATATCGATAGCTTCTGCTACGGTGTAGGGATTGTCAGCCGTACCCTTTTCGCCAGGAGTCGGATCGTCGGGGGTAGTGCCGCCGCCCTGGTCACCTTCGGTTTCGCCATTGGTGAAGAGGAATGGCTTGTAGCGAGAGTTGCTGTCTGAGTCATAGGCACCGTAAGAACTGTACTGTCCGTCGTACATGATGGTCTTGCCTTTGTCCTTGTTGGTAATGTTGACAGTGCCGTTCTCGTTGAAACTGATGGTCCATACATAGCATCCCTCGGCGTCAGACATATCGTCCGAGCGGTTGAAGCTGTTGTAGGTACCCTTCATGTACATGTACTTGCCATCGGCATCCTGAATAGTGTAGCCACCGTCGACAGCCGTGAAGACGAACTTCTGGTTGTCGGATACATAGATGACATTCGCGTCGTCATACTCATAGGAAGTCTTCTGCAGGTAACCATAGTTGGAGGTCAGTGCAGTGGCAACTTCGTAGTGCGAAACTTGTTCAGCGGCACCGATAGCATAGGTTTGTCCGCTTACAATGCCGGAAGCCTTCTTGAATTCAGCAGATTCGTCGTCGCCTCCACCGGGCTCAGTGTATTCACCTTCCATGCAGAGGAAGTTCTTCACTTCCCATGTTGAGGCGTTCTGAGTGGTACTTTCATAAACAAAAGCAAATACGATACCGTCAACCAGCATTTCTTCAGTCAGGTTTGCGCCGGTCTGCTCGAAGTTGTAAATGGATGCGGGAACACATGTTTGAAAAGTATGTAAAAGGTGACTTAAAAGACACAACAGGGGAGTAACGAATTATGAAAAAAGAAATCATCATCAGTGGATTTGGCGGTCAGGGCGTGCTCTCAATGGGCAAGATACTGGCCTACTCGGGTTTGATGGAAGACAAGGAGGTAACCTGGATGCCTGCCTACGGACCTGAACAGCGTGGCGGAACCGCCAATGTTACCGTAATCGTGAGCGACGAGCGCATCTCATCGCCCATCCTGAGTCACTACGATGTGGCCATTGTTCTGAACCAGCCGTCGATGGATAAGTTTGCGCCAAAGGTAAAGCCTGGCGGCATCCTCATCTACGATGGATTCGGAATAGTCAACCTCCCCCAGCGAGACGATATAAGAATCTATCGTATCGATGCCATGGACAAGGCTGCGGAACTGAAGAATGCCAAGGTGTTCAACATGATTGTGCTGGGCGGACTGCTCAAGGTTTGCCCCGTGGTGAGCGTCGAAGGGTTGCAAAAGGCACTCTACAAGACGCTGCCTGAACGGCATCACCATCTCATTCCGCTTAACATGACGGCGGTGGACGAGGGCATGAAGATTATAACCGAGTAGCCTGTAGTTGTTGTCTGTAGACCGAACACATCCCATCACAAGAACTCTTTTAACTCCTTTAACTTCTTACCTCCTAAAGTGAATATTTGCATTGTAGCCGGAGCACGGCCCAATTTCATCAAGATAGCTCCCATCCTATGGGCTGTTGACAGTAGAAAAGCGCAGGGCGAGGACATTGATTGCCAGGTAGTCTATGCAGGGAGTGAAGACGATCCTACCTTGGAAGCGTCGCTTTTCCACGACCTGCAGATTCCGCCTCCAGATGTATTCCTCAATGTTGTCTGTGAGAATCTGAACGAACTGACTGGTCAGGTGATGCAGGCTTTCGAGCAATACCTGAGAAGGGTGAAGACCGATGTCGTGATTGTGGTGGACGATTTGGCCTCGACCATGGCGGCAGCCATCGTCACCAAGAAGCAGGGAGTACTCTTGGCGCACCTCGTGGCAGGCACTCGCTCGTTCGATATCAGTATGCCCAAGGAGATAAACCGGCTGGTCATCGACGGGCTTTCCGACCTGCTCTTCACGGCAGGGGTTGGCAGCAACAGCATCGTCAGCCGTGAGGGTGCCGAAAACGAGAAGGTTTACATGGTGGGAAACATCCTCATCGACAGTCTGCGCCGTAACCGCCGACGGTTTATACGCCCCCGTTTCATGGAGGAAAAGGGTATTACCGACGGGCAATATCTGGTGCTGACACTGAACAGGAAAGCCCTGCTTGCCAACGAGAAGAACCTGCGCCGATTGCTTACTCATCTGCTGCAATCGGCCGGGACTACTCCCGTCGTGGCACCGCTTCGTCCCTCTGCCCGTCGGGTAGTGGAGTCGTTGCTGGGCAATCCCGCTCCGCTTCTATTGACAGAACCGCTCTCTTATCTGGAGTTTGGCTATCTCACACAGCATGCACAGGGCATAATCACCGACTCGGGCAATGTTTCCGAAGAGGCAACATTCAACAATGTGCCCTGTATTACACTGAACAGCTACACCGAGCACATGGAAACCGTGACCGAAGGAACCAACATTCTTGTTGGCGAAGACGCCGATCAACTCTTCGTTGCAGTGGAGCAGCTGTTGGCAGGGCAGTGGAAACGCTCTCGGCTTCCCGAACGATGGGATGGCCGCAGTGCCGAACGGGTTCTCTACATCCTCGACACTATTGTTAAAGGACAATACAACAAAACAGTTAAACCATAAAACAACCAAGACCTTGCAACGACGAACAGTACTCATAACAGGCGCAACCAGCGGCATTGGCCATGCTTGTGCCGAACGATTTGCCCGTGACGGCTATCGGTTAATCCTCACCGGACGGAACGAAAGCAAGCTGAATAGCATAGTCGACCAGTTGTGTCAGGGCGGAACTGCCGTGCTGCCGCTGTTGTTTGATGTCCGGAACCGGGAAGAGGCCACCCAAGCCATCAGTCATCTTCCCAGCGAATGGGCTGAAATAGATGTACTCATCAACAATGCCGGACTGGCACTTGGAATGGAAAAAGAATACGAGGGCAATCCCGACGACTGGGAAACCATGATCGACACCAACATAAAGGGATTGCTGACGATGACCCGTCTGGTTGTTCCCGGCATGGTGGAGCGTAACAGGGGACACATTATTAATATAGGAAGCGTTGCCGGTGATGCTGCGTATGCCGGTGGGAATGTCTACTGTGCGACGAAAGCAGCGGTGAAGGCGCTGTCCGACGGGCTTCGCATCGACCTTGCAGACACTTCCGTCCGGGTGACAAACCTGAAGCCGGGGCTGGTGGAAACCAATTTCAGCGTCACCCGCTTCTATGGCGACACGGCGAAAGCCAAGAAGGTCTATCAGGGTGTGAAACCGCTGACGGGTGCCGATATTGCCGATGTTGCCCTCTATTGTGCCAACGCACCGGCTCATGTGCAGATTGCAGAGGTGCTCATTCTTGCCACCCATCAGGTCAATGCAAGTACCATTGTCAGGAAGCATTAGCCACTGCAACTTACCGCTCATGCGCATTAAATTGCTATTCGTCTTTTTCTTGCTGCCGGCACAGTACATCCATGCTGCCCAGCCCGACTCGTTAAAGCATTGGGGAGCGTCCCTGCAGGTGCAACCGGCAAGGGTGCTTGCCACCGATGAATATGTACGCAAGTGGCTGAAGACCAGGAACTCCCTTTCTTTCGACCTTGGGCTCCAGCGTGCCACACTGCCACAGGACAGCAGTGCCTTTGCCGCCGACTACAACTATCCCCTGTTCAGTGCCCACCTGAAGTATACCCACAACGAAGTACGCCTGCATCGGGAGGCCGATCCGGCATGGGGACTGCTCCAGCCCGTGGACTACGAATCGAAGTTGGGCGATGTCGTCAGCCTCTATGCATCGTTCCAGCGGCCTGTCTGGCGCCACCGACAGTGGATGTTCGACTACACCTTGAGTGCAGGACTGGCTTATGCGTTCAGTCCTTACGACCACGACAACCTTGACAACGAAATGATCGGAACCCGCCTGAACATCTATTTCGGCTTAGGTTTTCACCTTTCCTACCGTTTTCTTCCCGAATGGGCATTACAGGCAGGAGTAGACTTCTTCCACCACAGCAACGGAGCACTCAGCCGTCCCAACAAGGGAGCCAACTATCTTGGATCCACGCTGACGCTGGTCTACCAACCTTCATCCACCTCCCACCTTCCACCTTCCACCTTCCACCTTCCTCCTTCATTTGAAAAAAGCCTTTACCTTGAGCCGCAAATCGGCATAGGAGCCAAGACCCTGAACGAAGACTGGCAGCAGACACAGTTCAACACACCTCCCGGCCATCCCGATTATCGGCGCAAGCACTTCCGTGTCTACACCTCCTACAATGCTTCGCTGTCGCTCATGTACCGCTATGCCCGGCGCTGGGCGAGCGGCATCGCTGCCGATGTCAATTACGGGACCTACGCCTCTCATGTGGAGGATATGGACCGGCAGAACGGCTTGAACGACCGGCACAGCCCCTGGTCGTTCGGTATTTCCGCACGGCATCAGACCTATTACGGCAATCTTTCCCTCCGGGTTGCTGTCGGAGCCTATCTCTATCGTCACATGGGGAGCAACGCCAAAGAGGTGGAAAAGCCTTACTACGAAACCATCGGCCTTCATTACACATTTCCACGGCTACGGAGTCTGACTGTGGGTGCCAATGTAAAGGCCCACTTGACCAAGGCCGACTATACCGAACTCGTCGTCAGCCTGCCCATCCGTCTTAAATAATTGTCCGCCATGAAGAAAGCTGTATTCCCCGTTATAGGCATGATGTGCGCCAGTTGTTCCGCCCGCGTCGAGCGTTGTCTGAACGAACAGGACGGTGTCAGTCAGGCCAGCGTGAACCTTGCGGGGCGCACTGCATTGGTGGAATACGACGAGCGGGTGGTCACTCCCGAACAGTTGAAGCAGGCGGTCGATGCACAGGGATATGAGCTGGTGGTGGAAAGTGACCGCAGTGTGGAACTTCTGGAACAGCGTGCCGTGCAGCGACTGCGTGGCCGCATGATAGTTGCATGGTTGTTGGCACTCGCCGTGATGGCCCTCTCCATGCACTGGGTCGACCTCGGAGGGCTGACGGTCAACCGCCAGACCATGCTCATCCTCTCGGTGGTGAGCCTTCTCTACTGTGGAAGGGACTTCTTTGTCAATACCATCCGTCAGCTCCGTCATCGCTCAGCCTCGATGGATACGCTTGTGGCACTCTCCACGGGCATCTCTTTCCTTTTCAGTGCGTTCAATACTCTGTGGGGCGAGGCTTTCTGGACTCCCCTCGGATTGCAATACTACACCTATTTCGATGCCTCAGTCATGATTACGGCGTTCGTGCTCTTGGAACGCTGGCTGGAACAGCGTGCCGCCCACGGTACATCTGCCGCCATCAGGAGCCTCATGCAGTTGCAGCCCAAGACCGCCCGGCTGCATTCAGGCGAAGGATACACCGACATTCCCTTGGCATCTCTGCAGCGGGGCGATTGCATTGAGGTGCGTCCCGGTGAGCGGATTCCCGTCGACGGCACTGTCATCGGCGGCAGCGGTGTCATCGACGAGTCGACCATGACTGGCGAGGCTGTACCTGTTGAAGTTTCAGAAGGTTCGCGCGTGGTCAGTGGTACCATGCTTCAGCACGGCACGGTGGTGATCAGGAGCGAGAAAGTGGGTGCGCAGACACAATTGGCAGCGATGATACGCACCGTTGAAGAGGCTCAGGGCAGCAAGGCTCCGGTGCAGCGGCTGGTCGACCGTGTGGCACTTGTTTTCGTGCCGACGGTCATGCTCATTTCATTGCTCACTTTTCTCTTGTGGCTTATTCTTCCGATGATGCACGGACACGATGCCCTCGGGATGTTGCCTCAGGCACTGATGTCGGCCGTTTCCGTGCTTGTCATAGCCTGTCCCTGTGCACTTGGGTTGGCCACGCCCACCGCACTCATGGTGGGTATGGGAAAGGCTGCCCAGCGGGGTATCCTCGTCAGGGATGCCACGGCACTGGAAGGAATGAAAGCCCTGACCGACTTGGTGTTGGACAAGACCGGTACGCTGACGCGTCCGCGTGGTGGTATCGATGTCACACGCGCCAACCACCTGAAACCCGAGGAGCGTGAGGAACTCAGCCTCCATGCTGCCGAGGCCGTGGAGCAGTTGTCCCGGCAGGGCGTGGAGGCGCACCTCATGAGCGGAGACAAGCAGGACAGTGTGGCCTATTGGACCGGTAGGGCCGGCATTGCCGATTTCCAGGCAGCCGTTCTCCCTCAGGATAAATATAATAAGGTACGGGAACTGCAGGCTGCCGACAGGGTGGTGGGCATGGTCGGCGACGGAGTGAACGACGCAGAGGCTCTTGCCGTGGCCGATGTTAGCATAGCCATGGGCAAGGGGACCGATGTAGCCATGAATGTAGCGCAGGTTACGCTGATGCACGCCGACCTGCTCTTGTTGCCCGAAGCCATGACGCTTTCCCGTCAGACGGTGTCCACCATCCGGCAGAATCTCTTCTGGGCGTTTGTCTACAATGTGGTATGCATACCGTTGGCGGCAGGCTTGCCTCATGCGTTTGGCAGTCAGTGGCAGATAACCCCCATGTGGGCGAGTGCGCTGATGGCTTTCTCCAGCGTGAGTGTGGTGCTGAACAGCCTGCGGCTCAAGTACAAATAACGGGAGTCACATAGCTGTCCGCAAGCCGAGTTTGCAACTTACTGTAAATCAATTTGTTGCAGATGCGTTACGAAAGAGCCCCAAACGGCGTGCGTTTGGGGCTCTTTCGTGTTGTATTCGGGGCTCAAACGGAAGGCATTTGGGCCCCAAATGAAAATGTATGTAATAAGGCGTGATTTTGAAGGTGTTTTATTGTGAGAGCATGGTGACCTCAATCCGTCGTTTGGCATTGAGCAGTTGTCGTGCCATTTGGCGTACATCTTCGGCTGTGACGGCCTCGACCATCTTGCAGTAGTCGGCGTCGAAGTCGGTGTCGTCGTCCAACTGGTGCCAGATGATATAGCTCCAGTAGTCGTTTGTGATGGCCATTTGGTCGTATTGCTTGAGGAGGTATTTCCTGACTTTGTCCATGCTGGTCTGCAGCGGCCCGTTCTGGGCAATGTTCTCCAGTTGCCGGTAGACGATGGGATTAAGCTCCTCGTATCGTTGCGGGTCGGCATTGTAGGTGATGTTGAATGTGGTGTTGGGCCGGTCGTCCTTGTCCATTTCGAAGTTGACGCCCACACCGTAGGTACCTCCCTTCTCTTCGCGTACCGAGTCGGTATAGGCAATGGACAGGCAGCGCTTGAGGAAGTCGAGTTCGAGGTCACTCTTGGCACCGAACGGCACATCTGCGGTGTAGCAGATGGTGACATTTGCCAGGGGCGTAGCCATTTGCTTGCGGAATATATGGACGGACTCGCCGGGGACAACCTGTGGGATGTTCTCGTGGTTGGTCTGCTCTTGCTCGTGTGTTGCGGGCAGGATGGCGAGGTACTGGCAGAGATACTGCCGGAGCGTCTGTTCATCGTAGTTGCCGATGATGACGGTCTTGAAGTTCGCGGCATCGGCAAATCGCTCCTGATAGATTTGGAAGATGCGTTCATAGTCCACCTTGTCGAGTGTCTGTTGTGTGACGGGTGCGAGCCGTGGGTGCTTGCCGTAGAGGATGGATCGTATGGAGTCGTTGTAGTCTACCTTGGGCGATGCGTTGCGGTTGGAGAGGAACGAGCGGTTGCGGCTGATGAGTTCGCGGAATGCGAGGGTGTCTTTCCGTGGTTGTGTGAAGTAGAGGTAGGCCAGTTCGAACATGGTTTTCATGTCCTTTACCGACGCGGAACCGCTGATGCTCTGCCCCTTGCTTCCGACGGACGGGTTTACACGGACGCTCTTTCCTGTGAGTATCTTCCGGAGAGTGAGCAGGTCGAACTGTCCGACACCCCCTTCGGTGACGGCACTGGAGATGATATTGAAGTTGGGAATGTCCTCGTCGGGATAGAGCGATGTGCCTCCGTCGGCCTGCATGCGCAGTGTAACCTCGTCGGCACTGAAGTCGGTCTTGCGGGCATATACTTTCATGCCGTTTGAGAGGATGAACTCTGTGAATCCGTGTCGGTAGGGCTTTTCGCTGACGATGGTGCCCGGCTGTGGCAGCGACTGGATGAGATTCTCGGCGAGGTCGTCCTCCTGGTAGGGGGCGTACTGCAGTTGCTGTGCCGCGAGTATGACCTGTTCAATCTGTCCGGCGCTGGGCAGGGGCACGCTTTCCTTGTCGGGTGCATACATGACAGCCACCTGGTTGCGGTCGCTGATGAGCTTTCTGACGGCATTATTCACATCCTCAAGGGTTACCTGGGCGGAGAGTTGCTGTGCCAGTTGCCATTCATACTCCACGGAAACGAGCGGCTCTCCGGTGAGGAAATGGCTGACGCAGCGGTTCACATAGTGTGAGTTGCGGTAGTCGTTCCGCATGTTGTAGCGGCGTTCGGCAGCGTTGAGGTAGAGTTTCTTGGCCCGTTGGAGTTCCGATTGCGTGAATCCGTGTTGCCGTGCCCGCTCTGCCACACCTACGGCAGCGATTATGCCGCCGAGGATGTTTTCCTGTTTGCAGGAGATGGAGAGTGTGAATGCTCCTTTGGTACGGCTCAGGAAGAAGGTGCCTGCGCGTCCCGAGGCACTCTGTATGGGCGAACCAGGTTGCTGCCGCAGTTCGGCGTAGCGGTCGTTGAGCATGGCTCCGATGAGGTCTTCGATGTATTCGTTGCGCAGGTAGCGTTCGCTGTTCTTCTCGTTGTCGGGTGTGACATCGTATTTTTGGTAGAGATGGCAGATGACGATGGGTTGTTCGGCATCGCGCTGGATGGAGACAATCATCGAGTCGTTGTCGCTGACGGGGTAGTAGATGCGCTCTGTGGGGCTTTTAGGCATGGGGATGGAGGAGAAGATACGCTTTATCTTTTGCTCAATCTTGCCTACATCGATATCTCCCACTACGACGATGGCCTGCAGGTCGGGGCGATACCACTTATTGTAGTAGTCGCGCAGGTCCTGATAGGGAAAGTTGTCGACGATGTCCATGGAGCCGATGGGCATGCAGTCTTCGTATTTCGTGCCCTTGTAGACGGCAGGCATGGCATCTTCCATGAGTCGTTGCATGGCCATTCCGGCCCTGCGTGTGCGCCACTCTTCGTGTATGACACCGCGCTCCTTGTCAATTTCGGCATCTTCGAGGAGGATGTAGTGGCTCCAGTCGTGGAGTACGAGCAGGCAGGAGTCAACGATGCCGTCGCGTTTGAGGGGTGCCGAGCCGATGTGATAGACCGTCTGGTCGACCGATGTATAGGCATTGAGGTTGGCTCCGAACTTCACTCCGATGGTTTCACACCAGGGTACGATGCCCAGTTGCTTGCCCTTCCCCGGGAAGTGCTTGGTTCCGTTGAAAGCCATATGCTCCAGAAAGTGTGCGAGTCCGCGCTGGCGGGGCTCTTCGAGGATGGACCCGACGCGCTGTGCGATGTAGAAATCGGCCAGTCCTGCCTCCTTTGCGTTGTGGCGGATGTAGTAGGTGAGCCCGTTTTTAAGCTTCCCTGTCCTGACGGTAGGGTCCTGTGGCAATTGTGCTGCCGCGGAAAGCGGCAGCACAATTGCGATAAAGAATAAAGAGAGTAATCTTTTCATGTGTCTTATTGCGCCAAGCGTGAGGGTGTTGTTTCGGCATTGAAGTCGTTGGTGGAATTGTTGGTGTCTACATACTTGCCGTCGTCGGTGGTCTTGCGGATGACAGCCTTGTTGTAACGGTCCTTGTCGCTTAAGAGTTTTCCGCAGTAGGTCCATCCGCTGTCGATGCTTGCGGGAAGCACATTCCACTGCCATTCAGTCTCGACGCTGAGGTTCACACCGTCGATAAGCCAGCCCATGGGTACCTTGTAGGTCTTGACGACATCCATTTCGTAGTCAGTACCGTTGAAAGTCATGATGTATTTGCCTTCGTATGCATAGTTGGCCAGCCAGTCCTCCTTGGTCGTCTGCATCTTGGCGAGTGCCATGGCCCTGAAACCGCGGTTGTGGAAACTATAGAGTGTTGCCGTGTAGCAGAACCACTTGTCGAGATTTGGCACCTGTTGGTTGTCCACATCGGCATAGTTCGGGTTGCTTGTCTCGTCGTAGAACTCAAAGTCGGCATTGCTCAAGTCGAACGAATTGGCATTTGCCTCGGTGTGGTTGATGGCATTGACGGCAATGGTGAGCGATTTACCAGGTTCAACGGGCACATCGTTTCCACTGCCAGGGATGACATAGAGGGCGTCGACGGCGAAGATTTCGTTGTTGGTATCGGGCACATACCGGTAGTTGGTGGTTGACAAGAACGACGATTCGCAGATGGCCAACTGGTCGGCATAGAGCGTCACATCGGAGTTGTTGGTGATGATTAGGTACTGGTCGTTGCTGTACTGTTTTCCTTCAGGAGTGGTGGTGCCGGTGAAGAAGATTTCGCTGAGCACGAATCCGCCCTTGGCCGTGAAAGTATTGATGGTTACTTTTATCTTGGTCTTGCTCAGGGAGAGCACAACATTATCCTGTTTGACCTCGAACGGGCTTGTGCCTTCCACTCCGTCGACGGTAAAAGTAAGGGTTCCGCTGGCTTCTACATTGTAGGAGCCTTCTTCTACACCCTCAAAACTAGCCACAAAGCCGTCTGCTGTCTTTTGGATAGCATTGGAACGGACGATGGTCTTGTTGTTGTTGACATTCGTCAGCACCACCATGTCGTTGAGAACTTCGACATTTTGTATGCCGAGCGGCATTTCGAGTGTGAGTGATACAGGTTCGTTAATGATGATAGGATCATCGTCACTGCTGCAAGATGTTAGGGTAATACCCATTGTGAGGAGCGCTACAAGACTCCAGAAAATTGTTTTTTTCATTTTGTTTTTAATTGTTATTGGTTATTGTTGGTTGTTAATTGTTTATTGTCAGAATGTCATACCGAGTGTGACTGCCAGGTGGCTGTCCTTCCCGTCCTCGGAGCATCCAATGGCTCCGCCGCTGACTGCAGCGAAGGTTGCGTAGTGGGTGTTGCGGATATGGTAGTCGACACGGATGGCAGCGTCGGCCGAATAGTTGTCGGCCTTGAGGTATTTGTAGTTGTGGTTAAGCATAGACAGCAATGAGGGCTCGGTGTTGACCACGGGAATGTTCATCTTACTGTCGAGGTTTTTGAAGAATCCGCCCTGCAACTGGCAGGTAAGCGTAGTTTGTTTCCCCAGTTGGCAGATGTATTGGCCGTTCAGTTGTGTGTAGAGTTGGCTGTAGTCGATTTCTCGCTTTGGCTCCATGTATTTCTCGTTGTTCTTCAGGTAGCCGCCTTTGAGTTGCACATGCCAGTCGGTGTGTCCGTTTCTTCCATAGAGTGCATTGAAGTTGATGTCCGTTATGGCATTCTTGTACATGGTAAGGGTGGCAAGTATGGAATAGTTGTTCGATAGCGATGAGCCTACAATGTTCTCGTTGCCGGCCCGCTTTGTGAGTTTTGCATCGAGGAAGAACGCCATGTCGGTGTTCTTTTGCTGTTTCCATCCTGCTTGCAGATGCAGTTCGTCGCGGTAGAGTTTGGTGAGCGGCAGTGAGTTGAGCGATGCAGCAACGCGTTCGTAGTGGTGTGAGCCGAGGCTCAGGTTGCCGAAGAGCCCTTGTTGCGCTCTGGGCTGTGCATTCAGCAACAGTTGCAGACCGCCACCTTTGAAGTATAGGTTGTTCACTTCGCCCGAGAATCGTGCGTAGATGGTACCGAGACCGGTCATCTGGTACTCGGTCAGTGCACCGACTTCACGCATGAACTTCACACTTTCCGTCTGTTTGTAGATGTTCAGTTGTGCAGCTGCACCCCAGTTGTATGCACTGGTCTGATAGGCGGCTCCAGCCCGCAGGGTGAGGTCAGTAACGATGGCACGCATTCGTGGGTCGTAGGTGCGGTATTCGTGTTCTGCGCGGAACAACATTTCCGCTCCGATGAGCCACTTGTCCAATTGTGTTGCATAGCCACCCTCGAAGACATAGCGTTCGCGTTTGGTCTTTCCGCCGTCGGTATCGGCCAGGATGTAGGGCTCGAGCAGTTCATAGTCGGCCACGGAGCTGAATCTTATGTTGCGTGCTACGCCGTTCATGTAGGATGCCTTTCCCCAGACGGCAGCGTTGTCGGACATCCTTAGGAAGGTGTTTGCCTCTATATTATATAAGGTATGGCCGGTTCCTTGCTGGAGGACGAATGCCGTTGTCTGCTTGTCGTAGTCGAGACTGAGTGCCAGTTCTGAGTAGGGCAGGGTGAAAGCCTTGCCGTACAGGGCGGGGTTTTTCCACGCTTCAGCCTGGGTAGTGTTCCAGATGGTCTTGTGTTCCACCAGTGTAGAGTCTGGCTGTGCTACTGCCATGGTTTGGCAGAGTAGTGGAAGCAGTGCGATTATGGTAATATGCTTTTTCATTCTTGCAGGAGTATGATGGGGAGTTCAGTCTTGCTGACGGGCAGTTCGGCCAGAGCCATATAGTCAGCGTGTGCCCGGAAGTGTCTGATCAGGGTGTTGCCGTTCTCGTCGGTATACTTAATCATGCCCTCCACATCGGCCTTATAGGCACCGCGCAGGAGGTTCAGCTGGAAGCAGTTGCCTTCCATCTCGGCAATGGAGACGCTGCTCATGGTGTTGAGGTTTTGCAGTGTCAGTGTGCCTTGAATCTGCACGGGGGTGACATTGTCGGGCATGAGGAGTTCGATGCGTGCCTCCGTGAAGTAGTCTTCGTGTTCTTCGCTGTTGCATGAGAACAGTATCAGGGCAGCGGTGAGCGTCAGTAGGAGTGCTTTTTTCATATCTTTATGTTTGTTTCAATTCCGAAATAGGGTGTCACATGACGGCGGAAAATGAATCCGTTGCGCTCGTAGTCGGGTGTGTAGTCCCATATTTTGTTACAGAACATGGCCACTTGCAGGCGGTCGCCAAAGAGTTTCTTGGTCACTTTCATGTTGAGGTTCATCGACCAGGGTACGCGCGAAAGTTGATAGAGCGACTCGCTGTTGCTTCGTATGAGCCACTGCAGGTAGGTGTCCTGCTCATCGCCGGGCTGCCAGTCGTGTATGGTGCCGTCGGGTGCAATGTACTGGTCTGGCGTGTTGCTGATTCTGTCGCGCTGTGACATGGTGAACCAGAGGAACTGTGCTGAGATGGAGAAGCCCAGTTTCAGTTTGGGGACATCGGTGTCGAGGGTCACATTGGTATTGAATGTCTCTCTTCTGGATCCGTCGTTGTCCTTGTACAGCCCCACATACTGCAGTGCACGGTCGCCTACAACAATGCTGGGGCGGTAGGTTTCCAGCAAGGAGTTGCGGTAGTGCGTCCGGAACCAGGCTCCGTTGATGGTCAGTCGTGTCAGGATGACGGGGAAGCGAACGCTCTCCAGTGTGTACTCGATGCCCTGCTTGTCGGTGCGGCTGCCATTGGTGTAGAGCGTGTATCCGGCCAGTTCGTCGCGCCAGTTGTAGGTAAGTGCGTCGAGCGATGGCTGGCCCGTCAGCGTTGAACCGTCGATGGTAGAGGTGTCATATTCCTTGTAGCGGAAACTCTCGTAGCGGGATTGCGACCGGAATCCCGAGGTCATGCGCTCCTTGAAGAATGTCAGCGACAGTCTGTTGCCGCCGATGTTCAGGTCGGCCGTCACTTCCCATTTAAGATTGCGAGCCGGTTCGAGGGCAGGGTTGCGTGGGTCGCGGATATATGTCATCAGGTTGATGCGCCGATAGTCGGGATTCTCATGGTAGTAGTTCAGCTGTATGAAGTCGATGTAGACCTTGTCTGGGAAGAGTTGTTCCATGGTGGGCATCTTCGTGTGCTGGCCTATGCCTCCGGTGAAGCGCAGGAAGGCAGGCTTCTTCAGCACGGTGAAGCGGGGAAGGGTGTAGCCGATGTTCAGTCTTGGGTCGAGATAGGTCTTCCCGTGCATGGTGTATTCCGAGGGGAGGTTCATCATCTGTGTGGCACGCAGTCCGGCGGTCAGTTCGAATGTGCCTGCGGCCGTGGGAAGTTTGATGTTCTCTTCGGCGAAGGCTGAGAGGCGTATGTTGGCAGGTATGTCGGAGAGTTTCCTCTCACGGGTCGACAACCCTGGGTAGAGTGGCAGTTCAGGGTCGTACACCTGTCCGTCGCCGTAGTTCTTGTCGAGGTTCCAGTCCAGTCCGAGCAGGAGCGAGTTGGCCATCCTGTTGGTGGGAATCTGTAGGCGCGAGTAGGCTTTTGCGTAGAGGTTGAAGGGTCGTCCGTCCACACGGTGGTCGGCCATGTACTTCCATGGGAGTATCACTCCGTCTTGTTCGCCTTCTTCGCGGTTGGTGGCAGCCACGGTGGAGCGGTTCAGTTGCACCAGCCGGCGGCGCGTGATGTTGTCGTATTCGTAGGAGCCCGAGAAGAGCACCCCTGCCGACTTGAGCCAGCTGCGCTGCTTTGGCTTCACGGAAAGGTCGGCGAGCCACCCCAGACGGTTGTATTCCGACTTGTAGGAATCCTCCACGCTGTAGTTCAGTTCGGGGTCCACCTTGTCGTTGTCGAACGAACCTGTGTAGTCGATGTTGGCCGACAGCGTCACATCGTAGTTGCGACGAAGCCACTGCTTGGCCATTCTTGCCGACAGGGTGAGGCGCTTATAGTTCTCCAAAGTGTTGCGGGGGTCGGCCTTGGCGTTCAGGTAATCGGCACTGATGTTGAGGCTGATGTGACGCGGTTTCCACTCGAAAGCCTTGGCGAGGTAGAACAGTTTGGAACTCATGTCGGCCTTCATGCGGACATGAATGTCGTTGCCGCCCTTGCGACGCTGGATTTTCACGAGTCCGCTGGTGAGGTCGCCGTATTCGACCGATGGGATGCCGCGCACGATTTCCACCTGTTCTATGTCGTCGGTCGAGAGGGTGCGCATGTCAACACCGTTGTTGGTGAAGTCGCGGTAGGTCGACTGCGTGTCCCATGCGCCGCTCACATACTGCATGTTGGCATTGGTCGATATAGGGGCACCGTCCACCACGAACTGTGTTCCGAGTGCGCTGGTGGCGTATTGGCTGCCTCCGTCCGCCGCCTCACGGATGTGGATGGTGTTGGGAGTGTTCAGCGTAGGGTCGGACGAGCGGCCGCCAGGCAGCAATTCAAGGATATCGGCGAAACTCGATGGCTGCAAGTGCTCCATGGCGTGCTTCCGGATGAGTGATGAACTGGTGAGCGAGCGGCTCTCCTGGGCCGTCACCACGACCTCTCCCAGACTGCGCAGCTCGCTCTGCAGCAGGTAACGCCCGTCGGCCGTGGGCGCGGTCTCAAGCGCCTTGTAGCCGATATACGATATCCTCAAAACAGAGTAACTGCCTTTAGGTAGTGCAAATTTTCCGTCGGTTCCCGTCACGGTGATAGCCTTTCCCTGTCTGGCATCGGCCACCGTGGCGCCGGCAATGGGCTCAAGGGTCTCCCCGTCAAGCACCATACCGCGCAAAACGCCTTGGGAATAGGCCGCTGGGGACACCAGTACCAGTAGGAAAAGAAATAGATATCTGTGCATATATTCGTTTGTTTTTATCGTTAAACAAAAGTAGTAAACCCACCTTCGACGGGCAATACCTAAATATGGTGATTTTCGCCTAAGAACAGGCACTTTTCAAAAGAGGCTCAAATGGAATGCGTTTGAGCCTCTTTTGTGCTGCGTTTGGGGCTCAAACGGAGTGCGTTTGGACCCCGTTTGGAAAACAAGCAGCAGGCATTGGCTTTCGAAACTGCACAAATAACTGACTTTCAGCGGCTTGTACGAAGTTTCACAACTCGTTCTTGTTTGCCGGTGGGAAGCCAGTCGAAACATTCAGAAAACTAAAAAAATGGGCAGAAGAATTAAATATATTCAATTTTTATGGCAAAAAACTGCCGATGTTACAAAAAACTTTGTAGATTTGTAGCGTAAAAGGGCAGTGCACCTCCATTTCGCACGCTTATTATAAATAATTAAAAAGGTAAACCGATGAAAAGGATTGTTTTTTTATTTGCGTTGCTTCTCGGCATGGGAACGCTCGCTTCGGCACAAGAAACCCAGACAACCCCACAGGAAAAAATAGGCAAGGCAGTGACGAAAGCCTACAAGTCGACCCGCAAGTCGATGAGCCGTGCCGCCCATCAGGTGGGCGAAGCCATCGGACTGGAAACCGCTGCCAACGAGCGTGAGACCGACGATGTGAAGATAAAAGGCTATTACTACATGCCGCTCTACGACACCAATCTCTATCATCAGCCCGAAGGACAGACTTTCCGCGAGACATGCCTGACGCAGTTCAAGGAAAAATATCCTGGCGTCGAAATCCTCAGCGTGGCCATCCCCCAGACGGACTGGGCGGAGGAATCCGTCACCCAGAACGGAAAAGTGGTGGGCTACGGGCAGTATATGTACTGCTTCATCATCGCCCGCGATGGCGACGAAGGATACATCAACGCCCGCTTCGCCTATAGGAAATACAAGGAAGCCGGCGGAAACTTCCAGCCCCTGGTGAGCGTGTGGCCCAAATGGGAGCGCACCGACATCATTCCGGCCAAAGTCTATCAGAAACTCCTGAAAATGTAACCCCCAAAACCGCCCAAACGACTAAACGACCAAACACCCAAACGACCAGCACAATGAAAACCAACGGCCGATATTACGATGCTTATTACTTCGCAGACGATTGCGGAGCGGGCAACCGTGTGTAACGGCCAGCGTGTAGAAAGATACCGAACAGTCCCGCCCAAACCACGAGCGGGACTGTTTCATAATACAAACCCTCCAACCTCCAACCAATATGACAACCATCAAACCCGCCCATCGCGTGGAAGAAGTACAGGAATACTACTTCAGCCGCAAACAAAAGGAAATAGTCCGCCTCAACGCAGAGGGCAAGGACATCATCTCGCTCGCCATAGGCAGCCCCGACATGCCGCCATCGCCCAATGCCATAGAACGTCTCTGCGAGGTGGCACGCGACCCCGATGCACACGGCTACCAGCCCATCATGGGAACACCCGAGCTGCGCACGGCCATGGCAGGCTTCTATAAGAAGTGGTTCAATGTGGGCCTTGACCCCGCCACTGAGATACAGCCGCTCATCGGAAGCAAGGAAGGCATGCTCCATGTCACGCTCGCCTTCTGCAATGTCGGCGACCGCGTGCTCGTCCCCAACCCTGGATACCCAACCTACACATCGCTCACCAAGATGCTGGGATGCGAAGTGGTTAACTACAACCTCTGCGAGGACAACGGCTGGCAGCCCGACTTCCGCCAACTGGAACAGATGGACCTCACCGGCGTCAAACTCATGTGGACCAACTATCCCAACATGCCCACCGGCGGAAAAGCAAGAAGGGAAACGCTGGAATGGCTCGTCGGATTCGCACGGAAGAACAACATCGTGGTGGTGAACGACAACCCCTATGCCTTCATCCTCAGCCATGAGCACCTCTCCATCCTGCAAGTGCCTGGCGCAAAGGACCACTGCATAGAGTTCAACTCCATGTCGAAAAGCCACAATATGGCAGGATGGCGTGTGGGAATGGCAGCCTCCAACCCCACATTCATCAGCTGGATACTCAAGATGAAGAGCAACATCGACACAGGAACCTTCCGCGCCATACAACTCGCTGCCGCAGAGGCGTACAACAACAATACGCCGGAGTGGCACGAAACCTACAACTACGACAACTACAAACGCCGCCGCAACATTGCCGAACAGATTATGACCGAACTGCGATGCACCTTCAATCCCGAACAGGTGGGCATGTTCCTGTGGGGCAAAATCCCTGCTGAAATAGACAATGTGGAAGACCTTACCGAGCGCGTCCTGCACCAGGCACGCGTCTTCATCACCCCGGGATTCATCTTCGGGAGCAACGGCAACCGGTTCATACGCATCACCCTGTGCGCCAAGGAAGACAGACTCCAAGAGGCGTTGCGGCGCATCCGTGAGATGAATGCAGCAGGACAGCACAACAAACAATAAAAAAACGAACATGATACTTGACATACAACCATTGAACCTGCCCAGCGACCAGCGACGCCCCATAGTCATTGCCGGTCCCTGTAGCGCCGAGACCGAAGAACAAGTACTCTCCACCGCCCGCCAACTTCACGAGAAAGGATGCCTCAACTTCCGGGCCGGTGCATGGAAACCGCGTACCAAACCCGGGAATTTCGAGGGGCACGGCGAGGCGGCTCTGCCCTGGCTGCAGACCGTGAAGCAGGAAACGGGCATGAATATCGCCATTGAAGTGGCTACTACCGAGCATGTGGAACTGGCCCTGAAGTACGGTATCGACATCCTTTGGATAGGCGCCCGCACCACCGCTAACCCCTTTGCAATACAAAGCCTGGCCGATGCACTCCGCGGAGTGGACATTCCCGTGCTGGTGAAAAACCCGGTAAACCCCGACATCGAACTCTGGATTGGAGCCTTGGAGCGTCTCAACCAAGCCGGCATCAAACGGCTGGCGGCCATTCATCGGGGCTTCTCCAGCTACGACAAGAAAATCTATCGCAACCAGCCCATGTGGCAGATACCCATCGAACTGCACCGGCAACTGCCCAAACTGCCTATCATCTGCGACCCCAGCCATATCGGCGGGCGGCGCGAACTCATTGCTCCGCTGTGCCAACAGGCCATGGACATGGGCTTCGACGGGCTCATCGTGGAATGCCACAGCGACCCCGACAATGCCTGGAGCGATGCCAAGCAGCAGGTGACTCCAGAGGTACTTGACTATATACTCAGCCTGCTCGTAGTCCGCGATGAACACACCACCACCGAGGGACTGGCCCGGCTGCGGCGCCAGATTGACGATACCGATCAGCAACTGCTCACCCTCCTGTCGAAGAGAATGAGGATTTCGCGTGAGATAGGGCAGTTTAAGAAGGAGCATAACATGACCGTTCTGCAGGCTGGAAGATACAACGAGGTGCTCGAGAAGCGTTCGGCACAGGGCGTGCTCTGTGGCTTGTCGGCAGAGTTTGTCAAGCGAATGTTCGAGGAAATCCACGAAGAGTCCGTCAGACAACAGTTAGAAACCATCAACCAATAACCGCAATATGAGAGTATTAGTGCTTGGCGCAGGCAAGATGGGGAGCTTCTTCCTCGACCTGCTCAGCTTCAGCCACGAGACGGCAGTCTACGAAAAAGACCCGAAACGCATGCGCTTCACCTACAATTGCCAGCGCTTCACCGCCTTGGAGGAAATCAGACAGTTCCAGCCCGAACTGGTTATCAATGCCGTAACCGTGAAATATACCATCCAGGCGTTCAACGAAGTGATGCCATACCTGCCCACGGGATGCATCATCAGCGACATAGCGTCGGTCAAGACCAATCTGGAGATGTTCTATGCACAGTGCGGGCATCCCTTTGTTTCCACCCATCCGATGTTCGGCCCGACCTTTGCCAACTTGCAGCAGTTGGGCCACGAGAACGCCATCATCATCAAGGAGGGTGACGAGCAGGGCAAACTGTTCTTCCGGAAACTCTATGCCTCACTGGGACTGAGCATCTACGACTATACATTCGACGAGCACGACCAGACCGTGGCCTACTCGCTGAGCATTCCGTTTGTGTCCACTTTCGTATTTTCTGCCGTTATGCGGCATCAGGATGCACCGGGAACAACCTTCAAGCGGCACCTGCAGATAGCCCGTGGAGTGCTCGGAGAGGACGACTATCTGTTGCAGGAGGTACTCTTCAACCCCTATACCAGCGACCAGGTGGCACGCATCAGGGAGGAACTCGGCACGCTCCTGGACATCATAGACCGTAAAGACGAGGCCGGCATGGCACGCTTTTTAACAAAAATTCGCACTAATGTGGAGCGGAACACGGTCACACCGAAGGACCGACAGGCCACTTGACTTCGGTCAAGAAATGGCACTTAACCCCCAAAAGAATAAGGCGAAACGGCGAAAAATGGCCTGAAAATTTGGTGGAAAAGAAAAAATAACTTTATTTTGCATTTGAATTCAACAAATCAACATTTTTTAATTAATTAATTAAATTTATTTTTTTGAAATGAAAAAGTTAGTTTTATTCATCGCTGCAATAGCATTGTCAGCATCCGTTTCAGCACAGACTGTACTGGAAAGCAAGACCTTCGACAACATCTATATTGGTGTTAACGGCGGTGTTGCAACAAAGATTACCGGTCAGAACGGTTGGCTTGGCGGTCTGAACCCCAACGCCGGCATTCGCATTGGCCGTTACTTTACTCCTGTATTCGGCGTGGCTGTTGAAAGCAACGCTTATTTTGCAAACAAGCCTTTCGGTACAAGCCACACTGCTTTCCGTGCCTTGAACACCAGCGTTCTGGCAACCGTTAACCTGAGCAACTGGTTCGGCGGCTACAAAGGCGAGCCCCGTCCTTTCGAAGTTAGCCTGCTCGGCGGCCTCGGCTGGGGACATCTGTTTGGAACTCCGTACACCAACATTGTGGCCAGTGAGTTCGGCGATCCTTTCTATGAGGGAGAAGAGCCGACCATCGGTACCTATGTTGAAGACGAGCAGAACGATGCGGAAGTGTTCCACGCACAGAAGAACAACCTGACTTCAAAGGTTGCTTTGGATTTCGCATTCAACTTCGGCAGCAAGAAGCAGTTCCAGGCTTACATTGAGCCGGCTGTTATCTGGGGCTTGAACGATGTTACAGAGAATGTAGCCAAACAGCAGAGAGCTGAGAATTCTGAAGAATTCGCTATTGAGACTGGCCGTCAGGACCTGTGGGCTGGCGAAATCGGCCACAGTGGTGTTCAGTACAACATCAACAAGGCCTTCTTCCAGCTGAATGCCGGCTTGATCTACAAGCTCCGCAACTCCAATGGTACTCACAATTTCGTAATT